>ENA-OQDT01000818-OQDT01000818.1-human-gut-metagenome-genome-assembly--contig:-NODE-818-length-19838-cov-4.890873_pt1 | contig 19838 bp, 25 predicted proteins | sample MGYA00242786_ERZ504617 | MGnify/ENA primary metagenome ERZ504617 (study PRJEB26092, sample SAMD00036337) | human gut metagenome | host: Homo sapiens | study: EMG produced TPA metagenomics assembly of...
ACAGGTAATCCTTTTTTCAGAATCCAAGACATGACGCTGGAAGACGAATTTCGGGCCCCATGCCTCGTAGTCGTTGCCGTACCATGAGTCGGGTATGAATCCGAAATCCCGGACCGTTTCCGGCAGCTGATTTCCTCCCGCTGGGAGGGAGTGAGCATCGCCACGAGTTCCGGCTTGCGCAGATAGGAAGGGTCTTCCTTCAGGGTGTGGAAAGCCCACAGCCCGTCCGGAAAAGCGTCATATATGTCAGGTAAATATTCCGGAAACGGAAGTAACAGAACAGATCACGATAAGTTTTTCTAAAGGATACCTTTTGAGGGAAAATAATAAACCAGCAGAAATATTTGCATTATTATATCAGGCAAAAATCGAATATGAAGTAAAAGAAAAGATATATGCTTATATGAAAGAAGGAAAAACATCCAGTGAAGTGCTTGGAATTATACAGGCTATGCATCTTCCGGATAGTGTATATGGAATGTTAAGCGAAGTATTGCTGGCTTAGTTAATGAAAAAATTATGAAAATCTACAAAGCCGGACAGCTTGAATGTATTGAGATAAAAATTGTGTTATACTGTGTAAAGTTGGAAAGAGAGGTAGCATAATGTTATATACAATACCAGACTATTATCATGAATTTTCCTGCATTGCAGGAGAATGTGAAGATACCTGCTGTGCCGGCTGGCAGATTGTGGCAGACGAAGCAGCACTGAAAAAATATAAAAAAGTAACCGGATCATTCAAAAAAAGATTAAGACGATCTATTAACTGGAAAGAGGGAACATTTAAGCAGGACAAGAATAAGAGATGTGCCTTTTTAAATGATGAGAATCTCTGCGATATGTATACTGCGCTCGGTGAGAAGAGCCTGTGCAGAACCTGTAAGATGTACCCGAGGCATGTGGAAGAATTTGAAGATGTCAGGGAGATGACACTGTCTGTATCCTGTCCGGAGGTGGCAAGGATTCTGCTTGGTAAAAAGGAACCGGTGCGTTTTCTGACTTATGAAAGTAACAAGGAAGAAGAATATGATGATTTTGATCCGTTTCTGTATTCGAAACTGGTAGATGCAAGAAAAGTGATGATCGATATCCTTCAGGACAGAAGCAAGAAGCTGAATCTGAGTGTAGGATTGGTGCTTTCAATCGCCCATGATCTGCAGGTGCGGATCAAAAGAGAAGATATATTTTCCATAGATGATGTATTTGAAAAATATCAGACAGAGAAGGCGATTCGGTTTGTGGAAGCAAAATTATCAGAAGATGAGGACTATGCATTTACTAAGAAAATGTTCCAGAATCAGTATCTGATGGAACGCTTAAGGGATGACTGGGAACCACATCTTCTTGAGGCAGAAAGTTTACTCTACGGAGATATTGGTTGTAGCGACAGTGAAGAACAATGTACAAAGTACAAAGAACAGTATACAAAGAATAAGCAGGAATTCCACACATGGCTGAATACACACATGCCGGACTATGAGATCTGGTATGAGCAGCTCCTGGTATATTTCATTAGTACCTATTTCTGCGGTGCAGTCTATGACGGAGAGGCATATGTGAAGGTACAGATGGCAGTAGTCAGTGTGCTTTTGATCCATGAACTTCTGATGGCACAGTGGCTGAAGAATGAGAAGATGCTGGAGATGGAAGATGTGGTAGATACGGTATACCGCTATTCCAGAGAGTTGGAGCATTCGGACCCGAATCTGAATTTAATGGAAAAATTAATGCGGAGGGATTTATTGTCCTGGTTTAAAAAAGATGAATAAGAAGGAATTTTTATGTTATTAAGTATTGCACTGATCCTGCTCTGTGGTATGAGTATGAGCTGGATCTGTAAAAAATTAAAACTGCCGGGACTTTTGGGAATGTTGCTCACCGGTATTGTTCTTGGGCCATATGTGTTGAACCTGTTGGATGAAAATATCCTGAATATTTCGTCGGAACTTCGCAAAATGGCACTGATCATCATTCTGATGCGGGCCGGATTGGGACTTGATATTTCGGGACTTAAGAAAATCGGACGTCCTGCGGTAATGATGTGTTTTGTGCCGGCAAGTTTTGAACTTTTAGGTATGCTGGTTCTGGCACCGCGATTACTTGGACTTTCGTTATTGGAAGCGGCGATCTTAGGTTCTGTTCTTGCCGCAGTTTCACCGGCTGTTGTTGTGCCCCGTATGGTGAAATTAATGGAAGAAGGATATGGGACTGAGGAAGGAATCCCACAGTTGATCCTGGCCGGAGCATCCGTGGATGATGTATATGTGATTGTGCTGTTTACGACATTTACGGGAATTATGCAGGGAAAAGGCGTATCTGTGGTAAGTTTCCTGAATGTTCCGGTATCGATCATTTTGGGAATTGTCATAGGATTATTACCGGCTGGCTTCTTGCAAAATATTATGAAAAAGTACATATCCGTGATACGGTAAAGGTATTGATCATGCTTAGTATTTCCTTCCTATTGGTAGCAGCGGAAGATCATATGACAACGGCAATTACAATTTTCTGCATTGATCGCGGTGATGTTTCTGGGTGTCAGTCTGCAGAAATACAGGGAACCGGTGGCAAAAAGGATATCTGTGAAATGCGGGAAATTATGGGTGGCAGCAGAGGTATTCTTATTCGTACTGGTTGGTGTGACTGTAAATATCGGATATCTGTCTCATGTAGGACTCAAGGCAGTCGTTTTAATCTGTGGCGCACTGATCTTCCGAATGGCAGGGGTCTTTGTATGTCTGCTTGGAACGGATATGAATGGAAAAGAAAAGTTATTTACGATGATGGCATACACACCGAAAGCAACCGTACAGGCTGCAATCGGAGGAATCCCGTTGGCACTTGGATTTGCGTGTGGCGATGTGGTTCTGACGGTAGCGGTGCTTGCAATTGTACTGACTGCACCGCTTGGAGCATTTGCAATTGATAGCAGTTACAAAAAAATTTCTGGCAAAAACTAAGTGATTCCATTGCAATGTCTTCTCTGCATAAAATAAAGTAGATTACACGATCTGGATTTTGAAAAATATCCGGAAGAACACTGTATCAAATCGCAGGAGATCATGAAAGAACAGGGAATCGATGAGAAGATCATCCATGCAACGGCGAGTCACGGCTATGCTTGGATGGACACTGGAAGATCTGATTCAGAGAACAATTGATGCTTTGAAGACATTCTAGGATTAAAAAAGGCGAAAAAGGATAACGGACGAATGGTTCGGAGGATTGGCATTTGTCAAAAAATGTGATATCATAGTAATTAAGTAGGAGATGAACCGGGAGAAGAGACCCGGATGAAAGGTGAAGTACTATGAAGATATCAACAAAGGGCAGATATGCACTGAGAATTATGATTGATCTGGCGGAGAATGCAAATGGGGAATATATTCGTCTGAAAGACATATCGGCAAGACAGGGAATTACATTAAAATATATGGAACAGATTATGCCGATGCTGACAAAGGCCGGATATGTAAGAAGTTATCGTGGCAATAACGGTGGTTATATGCTGGCGAAAGAGCCGGAAGAATATACAGCCGGAGATATTATCCGTACAACGGAAGGAAGCCTTGCGCCGATTGCGTGTCTGGATGACGTGCCGAATCGCTGCGAGAGACAGGATCAGTGTTCCACACTTGAGTTCTGGGAAGGACTTAAGAAAGTAATCGACCAGTATGTGGATAGTGTGACACTTGCGGATTTGGTAAATAATCATGAAGAGAAGTGCGGCAAGTTGAATCTGTAAATGTAAATGAATAAAAAACAAGAAAATGTACAGCAGGCAAAAGTCTGCTGTATTTTTTATTTTATAGGAAAGTTCGATTTTGGGCGAACCATTGAACGAAAATAGCCCGCACAGAGGCGGGCACACAGATAGAACGACACCGATTTAGAAGATGTAAAAACCTTCTACACCAGCCTCGTCATCAAACAGATTATCTTCATTTAAGAAATAATCCATATCCAGAAGATCATCTTCGCTCATGTTGCGAATGTCCATAGATGTCATTCCTTCAGGTGGATTATTTATATTTTTTTGCGTAATTCCTCAATGTTAGATTTCATGGTAATGTTCCTCCTTTAGAGGATTATAACACAGATAATCGAAAAAGAATTATGCAGAAGAACGCTTTCCACGAGATTTGGACATGGATTTCTCGTAAAGTTCTTGGAGGGATACGCGTTGGTGGTTGTAATAGAGTTCTAAAAATTCCATTTGATGGTTGCATTCAGGGTATTTCAAAGGGTCGTAACCAAAGGAAGAAAGGATAGCAGTTCGCCATTGGTTGAAACTTCGATAGATGCGACGGCATCTTTATTAAATTCAAACACATCTTCCTTTCTTCGGTTACCTTGTGTAATAACCGGATTTAATTTTGCTATCAGTTCATAACCACCTTTTTTTGCCGCCTCGATATTTGTCTTTTCAGAATAAGCCATATCTCCAATGACTGATTCAATCTGTATCCCAGCAGCTTTACTTTTTTGTACAAGTTTTGGCAGTTCTTTGCCATCTATTTTTTCGCCGCTGGTGATTGTGGCAGCTGTGATGATCCGTTCTTCTGTCATTGCTATGTGTGTTTTATATCCAAAAAATGAAGTGTCGGCTGTCTTATGACCAGTTTTTGCATCTTCATCCTTTGAAGTTTCTAAATGTTCCATGTCATCAGTGACAGATTCTTCTAGTAGATTTAATTTTTCCTGCACTTTTGGATAACTGCAAATTTCTTCATTTCCTTTTACAACATCAATAAGCTGTTTACAGTATTTTAGTTCTTTTTCTAAAGAATCCTCTGTGTTTTTATCAGGAAATTTTTCTTTCATTGTTTCATCAATCTCATAGATGCTACGGCGCAGTTTTTTTGATTGTTCCTGGAGTACTTGACGGGGAGTCTTTTGATTGTATCTTGATTTTGTATGCGTAGCATCCACAATAATGGATTTTGACTTAATAATTCCTTTTTCTAATGCTAACTGAACTGTTTTGGCAATCAGCATATCCAAAAGATTCATATCCTTTAAACGCAGCTTCCGAAATTTTGTCAATGAACTTGGATTTATAACTTCATCTTCTGGAGCCATGTCCAAAAAATTATTTAAAAGACATATCGTATTTAGAACGTTCAACCAGATCAATATCTGATAAATCGTAAATTGATTTCAAAAGAAGATATTTAAATATTCGGATAGGTGGAACTGCATTTCCTCCGTTATCCAAGACAATAATTAGCAAGCAATGCATCATAAATAAAGCTAAAATCAACCAATTCTTTTATCTGCCGGAGAAGATTATCTTTTGGGATTATTAATTCATATATTTCCATAGTAGAGATTTAGCACCAATTTTCTGCTGTTGTTCGATTATAAAAACACCGCCTATATTTGATAGATACATTGTACCAAATATAGAACGGTATAATCTACTTTTTCATGTGCCCTCGAACGAGGGCAGGGGAGTTGAATAGGCGTAGACTATTTTTGTTGACTATTGTGCAAAGAAAAAGTTTGTACGATTTGATATTCTTTAATTCATCTGAAGAAATGTGAAGAGCATTTTTCAATTCATCATTAAGCGGTAGCGGATTTTCGCTGGCAATCACTTTCATGGCGATACTCTGATAAAAGTACGTAATCGTGGAAATCAGACCGACAACGTGCATGGAATTAATGCCGATTGACGGAAGACGCAACGTCAGAATGTCAAAAGGCGGCTTTGTATTTACAAGGATAAAAACCGTACATGTATCGCTGTAGGTAATATCGCCTTCGTAAATATAATTCGCTTCGTAGTAGTTGGATATGTCATCGACATCGTAATACATCGTAGCAGTTAATGACAAATTCTTATTTTCCAGAACTGCCTTCTGCAAGCAGTTCTTTTCTCCGTTAAACCAATAAAGATAAAGTTTGTCAGAAAAATAATTCTGGTACCTTGCAATTTCGGCTACGCTTTTATCGGTTGAAGTTATGGGGAGCAGAGAGGCTATGTCGATATTCAGAATCTGACAAATGTCTACCAGAGTATCAATACTTATGAGAACCTCTCCTTTTTCGTATTTGGAAATCGTGGCAACGCTTTTGTTCAATTTTTTTGGAGAGATCACTTAAGGTCATGTGTTTGGTCCGGCGTCTTGCCCGAAGCTTTTTGCCAAGTGTTGTGTAAAAATCGCAAGAATCCATATTATCCCTCCTTGATGTTTTTTGATAATGTTAGTTGATAAAAACTAAAAAGTATAAAAAGATTCTAACATATTCTGATAAAAAATGCTACTAGGCAAAATTTTTGTTAGTTTTGAAAGGTAAATTTATTTCATTTTTCTTCAGGTAATAATATTCATAAAGCTACTTTATGAAATCTGCTTTATGAAATCTGCTATCTGCTCCATCAGATAATGGTTCTTTTGTGCCTGTTCATTCCAGCTGCATGCATGCTCTATATTCCCCCGCCAATGCTTCTGCCGGTTGAATCCCTGATTTTCTATCTTCCATCTGTTTCTTCCCGCATTTACTATTTTTCTGGCATTGTTTTTTGTGATTGTAATGTCTGCAATCCATGCAAACTCTGTTGTTTCTTTTTTTTCATCTGGTTTAATCTTCTTTCCTGTATTAATATGTCAGATTTACATCTGTATTCTGAAACATAATCTGATTCTGATATTCTATTTCTGAACCTATCTTTTTCTTTTTTCCGGCAATGACTGATATTCTTTGGCTATGGATGATGCACTTCCTTCTTTATAACGGATGATATAATTCCAGCCGTTATCTGTGCAGGTCTGTATAACTTTCTGACTGACATACAATCCATCTGCCGTTATGATGATCGGAAGTCTCGGAAAACGTTTCTTAATCTTTTCTGCAAGTCTGATAAATGCTTTACTTTCACAGTCCTGTTTTATTTTTTCTTCACTCTGATTGATATATTCCTCAGAATTCTGGATCGGTTCAGATGCTATACTGCATACAAGGTTATTTTGCTTCGAGCACGCTTCTGTGATACTTCGTAAATTCATCTGCTTCTCCACGGTTATAGCAGCGGCTCAGGTAATATTCATTCTTTTTCTGATATCCCTCATCCAATTCTGTGGCATCAATAATGATCTGCCACCTTTTCAACACCCTGGCATCATCAAATGTTTTTCTACGGATCATAGAATAAGCAATATCTTTCTGTATTTTTTCCAGTTCCTCCGGATTCAGTCTTGCTAAAAATTCATTCTCTGTAACACCATGAGGTGGATACTCCTTCTTTTCTTCACTCATGAATGAGTAGAGATTTTCTACAACTGCATCATCATTAAATTTCGTGTCATTTCCTGCATACTTGAAATTCCGCCTATGCATTTGTAGTACATGGTTTCAAGCATAACCCTCACTGGATATTCAATATAACTTTGATTTCGCGGATCATCCACCTCAGCAAATTTGGCAAATAACTCTGGGTAATATTTATTTTGAATCTTATTGCATTCAACAACTGGATTCTTTTCCAGTCTTCTCTTGGCTCTTTCCTGTTCTCTGTTCATTTTTCTTCCTTTGCGACAAAGTTTTTTCTTTTATTTTACTCCATCGTAAGGGAAGATGCTTTAAATTCAATAAATTTAATACGAATTATTTTTACCTTTCAAAGCTGTGATTTTGCAGACCGGTTGCTGCTTACATATTGCTTTCCCACTGCAGTGAAACTTTTACAGTTGTGCTGTCAGGAAAGCGAGCCAGAGAAATATTCACAAAATTTTCGCGCAGCAATGCCGAAATATCTCTGAATTCCATACATTCGTGCATTGAAATTAGAACAATTATTCAGTATAATTATAGTTAATAACTGCGGCCATACAGCTGCAGTCACTTAAAGGAGGAATATTATTATGGCAACATGGAAAAATCTCGACACTCTTGCTTCCTACAGCAAACTTGCCGAACTGAAAGGTCATGTAAATATTGCAGATGCCATGGCAGGCGAGAAAGGTGCTGAACGTGTAAAGAAATACAGCACACCGATGGCAGCCGGCTTAACTTACAACTACGCTGCAAAACAGGTTGATGAGACAGTTCTGGATGCACTTGCAAAACTGGCAGATGAGGCTGAGCTTATTGACAAATTCCAGGAATTATACAACGGTGCTGTGATCAACACAGGAGAGAAACGTATGGTTCTTCATCACCTTGCACGTACACAGCTTGGCGAAGACGTAGTAGTTGATGGTGTCAACAAACGTGAATTCTACGTTGCACAGCAGAAGAAAGCCGCAGACTTCGCAAATAAAGTTCACGCAGGTGAGATTACTAACGAAAACGGCGAGAAATTCACAACTGTTGTACAGATCGGTATCGGTGGAAGTGATTTAGGTCCTCGTGCATTATATATTGCTCTTGAGAATTGGGCTAAAGCAAACAACACATCCAAGATGGAAGCTAAATTTATCAGCAACGTAGATCCTGATGACGCAGCTGCTGTTCTTGCTTCCGTAGACCTTGCTCATGCTCTGTTCATCGTTGTATCCAAATCCGGTACAACTCTTGAAACACTGACAAATGAAGCCTTCGTAAAGAATGCTCTGGTTAAAGCAGGATTAAACCCATCCAAACATATGCTTGCCGTAACAAGCGAGACATCACCTCTGGCAAAGAGCGAAGATTATCTTACAGCAATTTTTATGGATGACTATATCGGCGGACGTTACTCTTCCGTTTCCGGTGTAGGCGGTGCGATCCTTTCTCTTGCTTTCGGTCCTGAAGTATTTGCACAGATCCTCGATGGAGCTGCTGCCGAGGACAAGCTTGCTACAAATAAAAATATCCTTGAGAACCCGGATATGCTGGATGCACTGATCTGGTGTTTATGAGAGAAACGTACAGGGATATCCTGCTACAGCAGTTCTCCCATACTCTCAGGCATTAAGCCGTTTCCCTGCACACTTACAGCAGTGTGATATGGAATCCAATGGTAAATCCGTAAACCGTTTCGGTGAACCTGTAGACTATGTAACAGGACCTGTTATCTTCGGTGAACCTGGAACAAACGGACAGCATTCCTTCTATCAGTTATTACATCAGGGAACTGACATCGTTCCGCTTCAGTTCATCGGCTTTAAGAAGAGCCAGCTTGGTGTAGATGTAGATATCGAGAACAGCACAAGCCAGCAGAAACTCTGTGCAAACGTTGCTGCTCAGATCGTAGCATTTGCATGCGGTAAAAAGGATGAGAACCTGAACAAGAACTTCAAGGGCGGACGTCCTTCCAGCATCATCACAGGTGAAGAACTTACACCTGCATCTCTGGGTGCATTACTTGCTCACTTCGAGAACAAGATCATGTTCCAGGGATTTGTATGGAACTTAAACAGCTTCGACCAGGAAGGTGTTCAGCTTGGTAAAGTCCTTGCAAAACGTGTTCTTGCACATGACACTGACGGAGCACTGAAAGTATACAGTGACCTGTTAAACATCTGATTTCATCAGAAAGCAAAAAATACACAAGCCAAGATCCAACCGCAAAAAGCGGTTTCAAACTATAGCACTCCTCTTCAATAATACATTCAGGAGGAGTGCTACAAGAAAGGATCCTGCCCGAAGGGCTTTGTTATGTTATAGGAACATTACGAAGTAATTTCCTATAACATAACAAAATCATCATACAGAACTCCGATAAATATTATCAGGAAGTTCCTTATGATGATTTTCTGTTTTCTTTTCTAATTCTCTTCTAACTTCTTAACAAACTCTGCTTTCGGCAATGGTCTGGAATAATAGAATCCCTGAATATTGTCACATTCCATTTCTTTCAGAAGTTCAACCTGATCTGCAGTCTCCACACCTTCCGCAACCACCTTCATGCCAAGTCCATGTGCCAGGATGATCACCTGCTGCACGACCCTTCTTCCCTTCTGCTGGTGAATACAGTCAATCAGACTCTTATCAATCTTCAGTGTATTAAACGGTAATTCACTCAATGTGATCAGTGAAGAATATCCTGAACCAAAATCATCCATGTGCAGTGCAAATCCTGAATTTACCAGTTTCTCTGTAAAATCTCTGATCATAACATTATTCAGAGTAGCTGTTTCCGTCAGTTCAACAGGCACACAGGAAAACGGGATCCCATTCTCCTCTACAATCTTCATATAACGTTCAACAATATCGGAATGATGGAGGCTTGTACGCGAAATCGGAATCAGCTCCTGCCCCTTCTCCATCAGTTCACGCTGAAATTCGCAGACATACCGGAATATGTATTCATCCAGCTTCACGATCAGTCCGTCCTTTTCATATAACGGGATGAAATCTCCGGGCATTACCATGGAACCATCCGGATTGATCCATCGCACCAGTGATTCCGCTCCTGTGATCTTTTCTGTTTTTACATCATATTTCGGCTGGAAATATGCCACAAATTCTTTATTTTTAATCGCAGATTCAAATCTGTTCTCCAGCAAACGGTCCTGCATCTGCTTCTGTTTCATTTTCTCTGTATAATAGGCAATGTTACACTCATAGTTATCGCGGATACTTCTGATTGCCATAAATCCTCTGTCACAGATTACAGAAACAGGTAAAGATTTATCAATATCCTGATAAACTCCATATTTGACCATAAGATTGGGAACAGGTGCATGCTCTGCGATTTCTTCTTCTATCTTTGTCACTGTTTCCAAAGACAGATCACAGTCATCACACGTCATACATACGAACTGGTCACTCCCATATCTGGAAACCAAACCTGTTTTCAGCATTTTTGTATAAGTTCCTGCCAGATAGCAGAGGATTTCATCTCCTACTTTCTCCCCGTAACTGCTATTGATCAGTTTGAAATCCCTGATGTCAGCAATTACAAGATGAAATTTCTCCCCCGGTCTGGTTTTCAGAAAAGATTTTGCATGATAGAAAAACGCCTGTCTGGTATAAACTCCGGTGAGCTCATCATGTTCTACTGCAGTCAGTGCCATTACGGACTCCCTCAGCTTGATCACACTGTTGATCCTGCCCATTACAAGTTTAAAGTTATAGGGCTTCGGAATAAAATCAACTGCACCAAGATCTAGGCATTGAAGTTCTACATCTTTTGAATTACTTCCGGTCATAACGATAACCGGTATGGTTGACAGAAATTTATCTGTGTTTCTGCGTCTGAGGAATTCAAATCCATCACACACAGGCATACAGATATCCAACAGCACTACTGATAATTCTCTGTAATGCTCGGAAAGAAGTTCCAGTCCTTCTTCCCGTTTTCTGCGAGAAAAACATCAAATTTCTCTTTCCAGAAAAGAAGAGAGGATATCTCTGTTTAATTCATTATCTTCTACGACCAGGATTTTTCTTTTGGACGGTAATTCCCCGGTTCCAACAGTTTTGCATTGTCAGAATCTTTTCTCATACTTCTTTTGTACTCCTCACACACAATTTCCAAAGCAAAGCACCTCCGGATATCCGAACCGGAGATGCTCAAATTATTATAGTAACCAATCTGTTATCTGCAACCGTCCAGCCATTATGGGAATATACTATACTTAAACGTTACAGGCAGACATAATGTCTACGTATCTTAACTCTTTGAGTTTACATTATTTTGCATAATCTTTCAAGTCTTATTCTGCCAGTTGACATGATTTTGCCACGACTTTATTATGGAAATTTCGCGCTCTGATGAACTGGATTAAGATGCATTATTTACGAGGACTGCTCTATACTTTTACAATGTACGGAATTTTTATATGCTGACAGTATAAACAGAGGCAGAAATGTTTCCACAAATAATCCTGCTTCAAACATTTCTGCCTCTGTTGTCCTGTCTGTAAATCTTTAAAAATAATATTCTTCTGAATAAATCCTCAGATCCTCTTTTGTCCATTCCCCACCTTCAATATGAAAGCTGTTCAATACCGGATAGTCCGCCATCAGTGACAGGATCAGATAACTTGCCTTTGAATCAAAAGCAAGACGGATATCCTCCACTGACGGACGGGATGGAGAAGACGGATGGGAATGCCAGTTTCCCAGCGGTTTCAATCCATTGGCACGCATATCCCTGATCGCATTTATCTGATCTCTGGGATCCAGGGTGAAGTGATCTTCTGCATGATCTTTATTCTCCAGAAAATATACCTTTCGGATTTCCCTTCCCTCCCCGGTTTCCACTCCGGCCAAAAGCCCGCAGGCTTCCTCCGGAAGATGCTCTTTTGCATAATTAACGATCTCATCATAGAGATGATCTCTCATTCTTATTATAGCCATACTTTTCTCCTGTTTTGCATCAGGTTTTTCTTGTATTTACTGCTCATCTCTTGTGGCAAATCGGCCTGCTGTTTCCTCACAGACCTCCTGCTCGTAGTCGATCGGTTCCAGGATTGTCGGATGATCTCCGCATACTGCACAGTCATGAGTATCCTTCGGCAGTTTAACCTTATGGAATTCCATTGTCAGCGCATCAAAAGTCAGAAGATATCCTGTCAGAAGATCGCCTACACCGATCAGATACTTGATTGCTTCCATTGCCTGCAAGGAACCGATGACACCTCCCATTGCTCCGATGACACCTGCCTGCTTACAGGTAGGAACTGCATCCTTGGGCGGCGGATTTTTGAATACGCAGCGGTAACATGGACCTTCCCCGGGTACATAGGTCATCAGCTGACCTTTAAAACGAATGATACCTGCATGGGAAAATGGTTTTTTCTCCAGTACACACGCATCATTGATCAGAAATTTTGCCGGGAAATTATCAGTTCCGTCAATAATAAAATCATATTCTCGAATCAGTTCGCGGATGTTGGATGCGTCTACGAACATCCGGTAAGTTTTTACTTCCACATCCGGATTCATGGCATTCATGGTTTCCTTTGCTGATTTTACCTTTGCTTTTCCGATATCTGCTGTGCTGTGGATGATCTGTCTCTGCAGATTGGAAAGATCTACCTCGTCCGCATCCACAATACCGATTGTTCCCACACCTGCTGCTGCCAGATACATTGCCGCAGGTGCACCAAGACCGCCTGCACCGATGATCAGTACTTTTCCTTTCAGGAGCTTCTTCTGTCCCTTTGCCCCCACTTCTTTTAAGATGATGTGACGGGAATAACGCTCGATCTGTTCATCTGTCATTGCCATTTAGCATCCACCTCCCATGAAATACAGAAATTCTACATTGTCTCCCTCTTTTAATACGGTAGACTCTTTATCCTCTGATGCAACAAATTCTTCATTAATAGAAACGGTTACATATTCCGGCATCTCTACATTTTCCTGTGCGATCAGTTCCGGAAGTGTCAGTCCGTCTTTTACTTCTTTTTTCTCTCCTGCTACTGTGATAAACATATTTTTCTCCTTTATGCCTGCTCTCTTTTTAGAGTAATCCTTCAATCCAGCTGTTTAACTCTGCCTGTTTCAATGCTCCTGTTTTCCGGTCTTTCGCCTGTCCGTCTTTAAAAAGGATCAACGTCGGATTTGCCTGCACTTCATACTGCTCTGCCAGCTCCACATCAAAGTTCGTATTTACTTTATATACTTTAATCTTATCCTCATAATCGTCTTCCGCATTTCCGAGAACCGGTGCCAGCTTTTTACACGCCACGCAGGAATCTGAATAAAAATCCACCAGAACCGGAAGTTTTTCCTTCAGGACTTTCTCTTCAAAATCCGCATTGCTTACCCGTACTGCCATCAGTCTTCCACCTTTCTTACATACATGGTGTAAGTACCATCTTCATTATCGGTTAATTTCAGTACCTTATGCCCTTCTTCTTTCATGCTGCGCGGAACATTCTGCACTGGTTCGCCATCGTTCATGCGGACAGCCAGAATCTCTCCATCCTCCAGTTCTTCGATTGCTACTTTTGCCTTCACGAATGTCAGGGGGCATACTTTATCGGTAATATCAACCTCATCGGTTACTTCAAAATCTAATTCAGCCATTATGTTCTCCTTTCACTGTCCTTCATACGCATCTTTCAGCTGACTGCGGAAATCTTCTTCTCCCACACGCTGCAATGTTTTGCGGAAACGTTCACTTGGATTTGCATTTTTTTCAAAGAAATTAATTGCCGCATCTGTCACACGAAACAGTGTTTCTTTATCCGGGATCAGAGGAAGCAGTTCTTCTCCTTTATAGATATTATTTCCGAAGGTTCCTCCAAAAGATACGATATATCCCGGAGTTCCTTTCCATGCATCCACCGGACAGCTCTTTACACAGCGGCCACAATGATTACATTTCTGCGCATCCAGTTCTATTTTGCCGTCCACCATCTTCAGTGCATCCTGTCTGCAGGCTTTCACACACACACCACAGGAAATACAGTCGTCTTCCTTATATTCGATGTTCATGCCGCCTTTGATTCCAACATCGTTTTCTTCTGCTTTCAGGCAGTTATTCTGGCATCCTGTAACACCAAATTTGAATTTATGCGGGAGTTCCCGTCCGAAATATCTCTCATCAAGCTCTTTTGCCAGTGTGTAGGTGTCAATACATCCACTTGGACAGACCTCTGAACCCTGACAGGCTGTAACTGTACGTACACGTGGTCCGCACACACCGGTTCCCACACCGCCTTTTGCCAATGCTTCTTTTACCTCTGCCAATTCTTCCACTTTAATAAAGGGAATCTCAATGCCCTGGCGGGAAGTCATATGTACATATCCGCGGCCGTATTTTTCTGCTACTTCTGCTACTGTCTTAATATTCTCTGCAGTCAGGTTTCCACCGACCACTGCCAGTCTCAGGGAACCGTAACCTTTCTGTTTCTGTCTCATATATCCGCCTTTTTTTAAGGCTGCATAATCTACTTTCTGTGCCATTTTTATCTCTCCTTTGTGTTTTTAAAGCGTTTTTTCAAATATTTTTTCCAGATCTGCGGCTGTCCGGTATCCTTACAGCCAGTTGAATTATCGTAATACTCTCTCAGTTTCTTCTATTTCAGATATTCTGCCACTGCGGTTGCTGCATTGGCACCATCCGAAACCGCAGTTACCACCTGACGCAGTTTCTTTGTTCTTGCATCTCCTGCCACATACAGCCCTTCCAGAGCGGTTTCTCCTGTCTCCCCTGCTCTGACATAACCTGAATCATCCAGTACTGCAAATTTTTTCAGAAGATCTGTCTGTGGTACTGCTCCATAAGCAACAAATACACCGTTCACATCTATCACAGCTGCATCTTCCAGAACTACTCCGGTTACTTTCTGCTCTCCGATGATCTCTTTTACCTGATGCTCCAGTACGAAGATAACGTTTTCCTTCTCTCTCAGTTTCGCCACTGTAACAGCGGCTCCTCGGAATTCCTTTCTCCTGTGGATCACATATACTTTCTCTGCCACATCCGCCAGGTAAACAGCATCATCAAGTGCTGTATCTCCACCACCAAGAACTGCGACTGATTTACCTCTGTAAAATGATCCGTCACAGATTGCACAGTAAGAGACCCCCTTTCCTGCATATTCCTGTTCTCCCGGAATATTCGCTCTTCGCGGTGTGGCTCCCGCCGCATAGATTACGGTTTTCGCTTCCACCTGCGAACCATCTGCAAATACAAGTTCAAAATCTGATGAAGCTTCTTTCTTTATCTCTGTTACTTCCTGTTCCATGAAGGATACCCCAAGCTTCACTGCATGTTCCCGGAAGTTCTCACCCAGATCATAACCGCTGATGCCCGGAAATCCCGGATAGTTATCTACCTGTCCGCTTTCTGCGATCTGCCCGGTTCCTTCATATTCTTTTTCTATCACTACGGCTGACAGATTAGCCCTCTTTGCATAGATTGCCGCACTCAAACCCGCCGGACCGCTTCCAATGATACCTACATCATATTTCATATCGTCAGTTCCTTTACACCTATTATTCCTATCGAATTAGTATGTTTTATAATAAACATAATAACACCGATAATTTCCTCTGTCAATAAATAAGATTATAAAAATTTTTTAGGATTCGTTATGGACTCAGGTTATAGCAGTTACTTAATATTCGCTGTACTAGATCCAGCTGTAATCTCCGCCGGTCAGAGCAAGGCTCAGAAGTGTGTCCATCTTCTCTACCTCTTCTTCACCCTCAATCTTCTGGATCAGTTCTGCTGTATCCAGCACATCCTCCAGTGACTCGTCCGGGCCGATCTCATAGTCGATTTCAGCCTCACAGTCCGGGCATGGAATCCTCTTCATCGTCTGCATAGACAGAAAACGGTTGCCACATTTTTTACATTCATAATATCCGCACTCTTTCGTGCCGTCTGGTACATAATACATCTTTTAATTTTCTCCTTTTTTTGTTTATATGATTAGTTTTTATATGATTGGTCTTCTGATGACAAAGAGCTGCCGGTTTTGATGATTCCCGGACAGCCCTTTATTCAACCTTCTGTACATCTAATTTTCTGCTTTGTCTTTTCTGAGCAGCTCTGTATATTCTGCTTCCCTCATAGGTCTGGCATAGAAATATCCCTGAGCCTTGTTACAGCCGAACCCCTGAAGCATTACCTTCTGCTGTTCGGTCTCCACACCTTCCGCAATAATAGAAAGCTTCATATGATTTCCCATAGTAATGATCATGTGCAGGATTTCTTCTGCTCTTCCATAAGGATCTGCTGCACTTAAGAAACGCATATCCAGTTTGATCTCATCAACAGGAGCTTCTTTCAGCATATTCAGGGAAGAATATCCACTTCCAAAATCATCCATCAGAATACGGAATCCTCCCTGGCGAAGCTTCTCCACAACTGAAAAGATCATTTCCGAGTCAGTGGCATACGCAGTTTCTGTTATCTCCAGTTCCAGATATTTTCTCGGAATCTGATAGCGTTCTGCTATTTCGCAAAGGGTCTGAAACAGGTTCGGATTATAGAATCCAACCCTGGACAGATTTACGGACACAGGATGCAGAGGAATACCCTCATCCATACATTTCTTCAGGAAAATACAGGTCTCTTCATAAATGTAGAGATCTACTTTTGCAATGTATCCGTTTTTCTCCAGTACAGGAATGAAGATTCCCGGAGGAAGCAGTCCCTTTTCCGGATGTTCCCAACGAACCAACGCTTCCGCTCCGATGACACGGTCAGTACACATATCATACTTTGGCTGAAAGAATGCCTTAAACTGCTTTTCCTTAAGGGCATCATCCAGCTCATTAATGATCATCTGCTCCTGGATCAGTTTCTTTCTGTGTGTATCATCATATACAGCAACCTGAATCATATGATTCTTCTTAATGCTATCCGCCGCCAGATGAGCCCGGTCACACATGATTCTCAGACTCTTTGATCTGTCTCGTATCTCATAAATCCCGGCAGAAATCTCTACTGTAGTCTTCAGATAATAATCTCTGATCCGATTACAGAAATGATTTATCTTTGCCTGTATCCTGTCCTCATTATCCAAAGTCAGGATTACAAAATGGTCTGCCTCATATCTGCAACTGACAATATCTATCCTGCCAAAAATTTTCTCCAGCTCCAGACCGATAAACTTCAGGAACCCGTCACCTGCATCCTCTCCAAACAGATCATTGACAAGCTTAAAATTCTCAATATTGATATAGACAATTCTGGCATCTGCCTCCGAATGCTTCTCCAGAAATTCCCTGCTTCTCCGGTAAAATCCTTCTTTATTAAGAAGCCCGGTCAGTTCATCCGTCTCCATCCTGCAACGATATGCTTCCTGCGCCGCAGCTTCCACCTGCATCTGTGTCCTGTGTCTGTTATTAACAATCACAAGTATAGTCAATGCCACCAGAAAAATCAGGATACATACGATCTGATATCTGTATTTCTCCATAAATTCCCATATGGAAAAAGATTTCTGCAGATTTATGGAATACTGCCTGATAATATTCTCCTCATCCTGACTGCTCAGGCTTCCGATGCTCTTATTGATCACAGAAACAAGATCGGGGTCTGTATTGTCCCCGTATATCATACAGGTCTCTGCTTTGGTAAAAACAATTCCCGACAATGCAAGATCACGATACTTTTCATCCTGCAGATAATAAGATGCTGCGTAACTGTCCATAATGGCCATATCTGCCTTTTTATTTACCACCGCATCCAAAACTGTCCGGGGTGAATCACAGTAAATCGCTTTATATGGGAACTCCCCTTCCGGTCTCAGACTTTTATATTTCTCAAATATACTGTTCATAGAGACAGTCAACGTCTCCAGAGTATTGATATCTTCTCCACGTTCTGCTACTATCTGAAATTCTCTCGTGAAAAATCCACCTGTAAGATGAACTTCAGGTTCATCGATCATTTCCTGACAGGCGGTAATTCCGGCTATAAAATCATACTTTCCACTCTGCGCAGCCTCTATAGGATCGGTATCCGGAGAAAGACTTTCAAACTCAAAAGGTATCCCGCTGATTTCACTGAATTTCTTCAGCAACGCTATATAGATTCCGTCCAGCTTTCCTGTTTCTTTATCTGTATATATCAGTGGCGGTTGATCACCAATGCATCCTATCTTTATGGGTGCACTGACGTTTTTGATATATTCTGTCTCTTCCCGGGTCAGAAGAGGTCTTGAATTTCTGTTTTTGTCCATAACATACTGTTCTGTAAGATTTTCTGTAAGATCTGGCACTTCTGCTTTAAGCTGCTCAAGAGCATTGTTTACCGCACTTATGACCTCTGTATTTCCCTTTGTTGTCATGATATACATAGGTGCAGCCCCGAATTTGTCCACAATCTTAAGTGAATCATGTTTGGAGATACTTCCCGTCAAGATCATATCCACTTTCTTCTGCTCAAGAGCCTCTATCTGATCCTGTTCAGATTCATAGTACTCCTCCGGACAGTGAAAATTTTTCTCATCCTGACGCTGTTCAAACTCTTCATTCTGATAGCTGTCTCTCAGCAGACCTACTTTTTTGCCATTCATATGCTCATAATCCTGAAAATAAATATCTCCATTATCCTCAGATGTATACAGCACCGCCTGCTCTGTGCCAACAGGCATACAGGAGAAATCATAATCCTTCTCCCTGGCCTCTGTTTTCTGCGCATTGCAGATCAGGTCTACCTTTCCGGATTTCAGATCTGCCAGCTGATTTTCCCATGATTCATTGATATATTCATATCTCCAGCCGGTATACTGAGATATTTTATTCAGATATTCCACTCCATATCCCTTGTATACTCCACTGCTGCTTTTATTAATAAAGTCTGCGTCCTCACGATACGCCACCCGTATTATCTTTGTCCCGCCGTACGACTGTGCCTGAACCGGAACGATCACTCCCAGAAGCAAGGTAAACAGCAGAACGAACAACATTACATTTCTCTTCTTACCACTCATCTATCGTACCTCTCTCTTGAGTGATTATAACATAATATTCTCCAAAAAGGTATCTTTATAATGCTCGCTCAAGCATTTCCCCTTACAGAATCAATTAAGCGCTTACATACAAACTAAAAACAAAGAGACCGGAAATGCCCTGTTTTCAAGGCTTTCCAGTCTCTAAATGTGCCAAATTTTTTATTCAAACTCGATTTCGGCAACTATATATTGTGTCTAACCAAATTGTAAACATCTATATTTGGTACAATTATTCTTAAAATTCTACATATTCTTTGTCGTTTTTGGACTTTTTGCAAGCATTTTGCAATCATTACTATTTCAATATTAATATGTTCCAGCATTACTAATAGCATCTTCTATTAGTTGTTCTATATTATTTTTAATGTCATCGTACACATATGTACTTGTTAAATGAAATGATTCATAACATTCAACATATTTTGATAAACGTTCTTTATTTTTTCCTATCAAAATATTATAAAACGGATTGCTCCCCTTTGTTGTTTGATTTCCATTCTTATCCTTCAATCCATGTATATATATACCTACAAT
>ENA-OQDT01000819-OQDT01000819.1-human-gut-metagenome-genome-assembly--contig:-NODE-819-length-19807-cov-3.280488_pt1 | contig 19807 bp, 10 predicted proteins | sample MGYA00242786_ERZ504617 | MGnify/ENA primary metagenome ERZ504617 (study PRJEB26092, sample SAMD00036337) | human gut metagenome | host: Homo sapiens | study: EMG produced TPA metagenomics assembly of...
ACCACTCATATTCACCCTTAGGCACAAGGAAACCGTAATCGGCAAACGATTTTGTCGGATTGAAATTGAATACGAACACCAAGTCTTTTCGCATATAAGCCAAAATCTGATCCCCATCGTTATCCCAAACTTTCTGTATCGGAGTGGACTGGAAGTTTTTCACACTACGGATCAATTCCAACATTTCACAATCGAAATCGCCTAAGAAATGATATTTCAAATCCATATTATCGACCAAATCCCATTGGCGGCGTGCATACTTATGCGACCAGCCATTTCCTTCACGCGGGAAATCGATCCATTCCGGATGGCCAAATTCATTCCCCATAAAGTTCAGATAACCGCCGTTGATGGTGGAGGCCGTGACCAGACGGATCATTTTATGCAAAGCTACACCCCGTTCCACCATAAAATTGTGATCATCTTTCTGCATATGCCAATACATGTCGGCATCGATAAGACGGAAAATGATCGTCTTGTCACCCACCAACGCCTGGTCATGACTTTCCGCATAGCTGATTGTCTTTTCGTCAGCACGGCGGTTCGTCGTCTCCCACCAGATGGAAGAAGGATGCCAGTCTTCGTCTTTCTTTTCTTTGATCGTCTTGATCCAGTAATCGGGAATATTCATTGCCATACGGTAGTCGAAGCCATAACCGCCATCTTCATATTTGGCAGCCAATCCGGGCATTCCGCTTACTTCTTCGGCAATCGTAATCGCATTCTTATTGACTTCGTGGATAAGCTTATTAGCCAACGTCAAATACGCAATAGCATCACCATCCTGATGACCATTAAAATAATCAGCATAATTACAAAATGCTTCGCCCAGTCCGTGACTGTAATAAAGCATCGAGGTCACGCCATCGAAACGGAAACCGTCGAATTTATACTCATCCAGCCAGAATTTGCAGTTCGACAACAAAAAATGAAGCACTTCATTCTTTCCATAGTCGAAACAAAGGGAATCCCATGCCGGATGCTCGCGACGGGCACCGCCCAGAAAATATTGCGTGTAAGATCCATCGAAACGTCCGAGGCCTTCTACTTCGTTCTTGACAGCATGACTATGTACGATATCCATAATCACAGCAATCCCCATACTATGAGCCTCGTCTATCAACTGTTTCAGTTCTTCCGGCGTACCAAAACGGGAAGATGCGGCAAAAAAACTGCTGACATGATAACCGAACGAACCATAATAAGGATGTTCCTGAATAGCCATAATCTGAATGGCATTATATCCTTCCTTCGCAATACGGGGCAGCACCATACGACGGAATTCGTCGTAACTGCCAACTTTCTCTTCATTCGAAGCCATACCGATATGACATTCATAAATCAGCAATGGAGAGACATTAGGCTTAAACCGTTTATGCTTGAACACATAAGGTTTCTCCGGATTCCATACTTGCGCGCTGAAAATTTTGGTATTTTCATCCTGAACGACACGCCGTATCCATGCAGGAATACGTTCCCCGCTGCCTCCTTCCCACTCGACTAGGAGTTTGAACAGGTCTTCATGATGCAGCAAACCTTCAGCAAGCGCAATCTCCCAAATGCCATTGCCCAACCGTTGCAACTTATACCGATCGTCCTTCTTCCATTCGTTGAAAGTCCCGATCAGATATATAGCAGTAGCATTGGGTGCCCACTCACGAAAAACCCATCCACTCTTTGTCTTATGCAATCCGAAGTAGAGATACCCGGAAGCCATTTCCGACAACGTCTGTCTGCCGTTACCGGTCAGGTTCTTCTCTTTGTTTACCACGTATTGGTACCGTCCTTCTATTGCCTCCTTATAGGGGGCCAGCCAAGGGTCATTCTTTATTAGATTTAGCGACTCCATGATTTTTTGAGATTGGTTTCGCACAAAGATAGAAGAAAAAACTCACATATAAATAAAAAGTCCGTCGCAAATGCATAGGCTTAAATCAATTATCCGAAGAACTCCGTTTGTTCTTATTCAAAATCAATGTCGACGGCATTTTTTGAAGTGCCTCTTTACGGTGTTCGGATACGTCGTTCCAAGTGTTGTAGCCGATCAGCATAAAGTTATAGCTATTGAACAATCCCGGCGTCAGGTCTTTATCCGGTAACAGCTGGGTTTGTGGGATGGACGAGACGAAATCCCAAAGCTCTTTGAGAATTTGATCATGTCCGGGTGTTGTGGTGGACATCTTGGCTACAATACCGACAGAACCGTGAGTCGCTTTCAGCAATGTCCTTGTATAGTCGAGCAGAAAGAGATCTTCTTCGGAACTGATAACCATCAACGTATTGGTGGCCTTCACGAAATTTCGGTTAATAAATACACCGACGTCGCAATTACTGCGGGCAATAAACATCTTAGTCTTATCTTTCAGCAACGCACCAGGATAAAACCAGGATTCGGGAGCTTTGAAGCGTTTGAAATAACGGTTATAGAAGGAAGTACGGTAACGGGTTGCCGCGATATCGTCCGGCGAGTCGCTCATAGAGATGCCGGAACCGACCAGCAGGAAGTCAAATCCTTCGTTATTGACAATGTCGCAAATATCCTGTCCGGCGTTATTCGAAACCTCATAGCGTGTATGGATGTGCATACCTAATTTTTTGGCTCCATACAAGATCGGTCCGAAACTCACTTCCTCAAAATTATCCGTATGTAACGGATTGACATCGGACCCGACGGTCAGGTGAAGCGCCGTCAAGTCCAGTTTGTTCTTTCCACGGGCAAACATCTGGTGAGCCACATCAAGCATAATCTGTCCATTTCCGGCACGTCCGAATGAAAGGAGAACCTTAAATATCCCGTCGGTCGGTTCCACACAAACCTGATGTTCCTTGATCTTTTCACGTGTCTTGAAACACAATTTAATGAAAGAAACCAACGGGATTGTCATAAAGGTCGTGACCAGGGTCATCAAAACCAACATGACGAAAATAGAAGGCGGCAATATCTTCATCTCATAACCGATCGTCAACACGACCAGTTCCATCAGACCGCGTGTATTCATTAAAGCCCCAATGTAAAAACTGTCTTTCCAGCTTTCACCGACAAAACGAGCGGAAAACAAAGCTCCCCCGAACTTACCGATAATAGCCACTACGATGAAGATTCCACACATGACCCAAAGTTCCGGTGTGTTCAGCAGACCGATCTCCGTACGCAGTCCGGTCGAAACGAAAAAAAGCGGCAGGAAGAGCGCCAATGACACGTCTTCCACCTTTTCCGTCATGATCTTGCGGAATTTGATGTTCCCTGGCATGACCACGCCTGCAATAAAGGCGCCGAAAAGAGCATGCAACCCTAATATCTCGGTAAAATAGGAGGATACGATCAGTAACAGGAACATCAGGGCCACCAGTGCTTTGTCAATCACTTCTTTATTATGGTATATATGCCCGATCATCCGTAAGAAAGGACGAACAGCAAGAAACATAAAAAGAATGTACAGAATGGAGAATAATATATTGTAAACGGCACTCAGCATACTGCCCGCCTGAGCGATGGCAATCACGACGGCCAACAGGCACCAGGCAGTAATGTCTCCGTTGGCAGCACTTGCCAATGAGATGGTTCCCAAATGTGTTTTGGTCAACCCCTTTTTCCTGGATAATCCGGGCCAAAACAGGAAAAGCCGTGATACTCATGGCAATCCCGATAAATAGAGCGAACGACAGGAATGGTGTCCCTTTATGAGCATAAGATCCATAGACATAATAGGCAGTCAGCATACCGAAGAAAAACGGCACAATCGTACTGGTATGGCTGATCAGGATAGTTTCCTTCAATTTTTTGCGAACTTCGCCGATATCCAGTTCCATACCGATGGCAAACATGAAAAGGATAAGACCGAATTGGCTTAATATGGTGATATTACCTAATGACTCGAGTGGAAAAAGAAACGCAGATACCCCCGGCAGAAGATGGCCGAGCACGGACGGACCGAGTACGATACCGGCTACGATTTCACCGATGACGGTGGGTTGGCCGATCTTTTGAAACATCCAACCGAACAAGCGGCAGACAATTAATATGGTAATAATTTGCAGAAGAAGGATTCCCATCGACGACTGGATATGGTGAGTAACCGAATCCCAGAACACAAGAAATCCCTCCCCCATAGTTTGGGGAGCATTTTGCATGGTCTGAACGGCTGTTCCGACCTGCTGGCTTTCTCCTTCTTTGACTATGAAATACATGAGTGAGCCAAAGACCAGGATCATCATCAAATAAAAGGCTATGCATTTTGTTCCTTTACCCATCTGCTATCTCTGATACGGTTTCTTGCAAAAGTAAGAAAATGAATTAATATAACTCCTTGTGTGATGAAATATTTTACTGGCGATTTCGTTTTTTTGCAAAATGTCAGATTTACCTTCTTCAGGTTCGTCTGTACACGTCCATTCACCGGATTAGAGGCCACAAGCTTATGATAAATATTTATTTTATAGGAGGATATTGCCTGATTTGGATTTAAATATTTCAATTAGATACATCTTAATATATAATTGGGCATAAAAAAGCCACTAAAGCTGCACGATCCAAATAAGCTTTAGTGGCTTTTACAGTCAAGGTCAGCTATATTTAATTAGTATGTTGTCTTTTTATTCAAACCCTGCATGCACACCTTTGATGGAAAAGGAATCCGCTTCTCGTTTTTTCTCTCCAGTATACATCCATTCGATAGTGTCTTCGTATGTCTTGCCGTCTTTGCTTGCAACGGTCTTCACAATGTTCTTTCCGTCTGCCAAGGTAACATTGTCTATAATATAATGTACGTCTGTATAACCTTTACGGATACCGGACAACTCTTGGCCGTTCAAGAAAACTTTAGGTTCTCCGATATTAGAATAAACGGTGATAGAAGTGACTTTCTTTTCGCGATCCACATTCCGGCGCTGTGTCAAGTACAAGACAGGATCTTCACTCCAGTTCGCCTTGTACCAGAAATAAGAGTCTTTCTTCGTCTTGCGGTCAAAAGTGACCATGCCCTTCATGTTACGGGCGGGAAGATCGCCGCGATTAGCCAGCGGAGTAGCAAAATCGAAAGTGTTCCACAAATAAGAAGCGACAATATACGGATGCTTGGCGATCACGCTCCACTGGTATTCGTGTGTCTTCGTCTGAAAAGTTTCCGGATAGAAAGGTTTCGTCCAATTCAGTGAATTGTCCAGATATTCGGTCTGATGGACAATGTTGGCGTCGGCTCCATACTCCGTCAGCATCAATTTCTGATCCGGATAGTTCTTTTCCAAGCCTTCTACCCACGGTTCGATATCCTGCAATTTCTTTTCGTACCAGCCAAAATAACGATTCATTCCCTGTATGTCAGCATTCAAGTTGACCGGATGCTCCATGTGCCCGTAGCCATTTACCGAAACAGTGTAACGGTCAGGGTCTTCCGTCTTCGCTAGATCATGCAAGGATCGGGTCAATTCTTTTGTATATTCGTGCGGATGATAGACTTCGTTATGTAGCCCCCAAACATAGATGGACGGATGGTTGAAGCTCTGGCGGATCAGTTCGCGGAGTTGGCAACGGGCGTTCTCGGCTTCCTGTCCGGAGACACGGTTCACGAAAGGAATCTCCGCCCAAATGATCAATCCTAAGCTGTCACAACGCGAATAGAGGTAATCTGATTGCTGATAATGAGCAAAACGGACGGTTGTCGCACCGATATCCATAATAGTAGCCAGGTCGAAGTCATGATTTTCATTCTTCAACGCACTACCCAGCCCCACCAGTCCTGATGGCGGGTAACGCCGTACATCGGATATTTCTCGCCATTCAGATAGAATCCTTCGCCTGCAACAATCTCGTATTTGCGCAAGCCTAAGGGCTGTACCACTTCATCTATCACTTTCCCATTCCGGATCAGGCGACTCACGATCTTATACAAATAAGGGTTCTTCCGCCCTTGCCACAAGGTAGGATTCTTGATCTTGAAATCGGCTTCGAACGACTGTACGCCCTGCGGTGTCAGGTCAAACGAGCGGCTCTGAGTTGCTACCAGTTTCCCTTCTTGATCATAAATCGTGTTCTGTAAGGTGAGCGGAGCCGGTTGCAACGTTCCATTATCCAACTTCACTTTCACTTTTACATCCGCTTGCTTTTTGGAGACATTCTTCTGGGTGATGTAGACACCGGAAGAAGCACAATCGGTCACACAGATATTATAAGGATCTGTCACGATCAACCAAACCAGACGGTACATCCCGCCATAAACGCCGAAAAGCACATGATTGATAGGAATCACGTCCGGACGTGACGCATTGTCGGCTTTCACTATGATCTCGTTATCCGCCCCCGGTTTCAGCGCCGTACCGATCTCGCATGAAAAAGCAGAGTAGGCTCCTTTATGAGTTGTCACAAGAGAACCGTTCACATACACCTCCGCAACAGCTCCCACACCTTCGAAACGCAGGAAGACGCGTTTGTCCTTCAGTTCAACAGGAAAGAAATAGTGCTTTTTGTAGTAGGCAGGTCCTTCGTAGAATTGGTCATACTGCGTCTGCATATCTTTTGCATTCCATGTGTGAGGAATCTCGACCTCGGTCCATCCACTCTCCCATTTCGGCGCATTAACGGCCAGTTCCTTACCTGCCGGCGCTTTCTTAAATACCCAACCGGAATTAAACGGCTCAACAATCCGGCCTTCGGCCTGCATCACCAAACTGAAACAGGCCAGCAACAAGGTTAAACTCAATACTCGTTTATTCATGATGTTTTAATTGATTGAGTTACAAAAATAGGTTTATCAACTTGTTTCACCGTGTAAAATCATCTCAATCCTGTTCAAGATCGTCTCCAAATCACTATCTTTGCGGTATAAAAGATATACAGCCATGCGTCTTTATTCATAAACCATGAAACTACGAATGATAAAAAGATTCTATACCACACTTATTATATATATGGTTATGCTATATACACATCCTGTATATAGCATAAATTTCTTCTTCTCCCACCTGGGAGTAGAAGACGGCCTGTCGCAAGTTTCCGTTCTTGATATTTTCCAGGATTCGGACGGTTACATCTGGTTCGGGACGCGCAACGGCGCGAACCGCTACGATGGCTACGAATTCGTTGTCTATCAAAACGAAGTCAACATAATGCAACATTAACAGACAACTACATTCGGGGATTTGCCGAGGACGACCGGAAGAATATTTGGATCGCAACTTCGAACGGGATCAACTGTATCGATTATAAAACCAAAAAGATAACCCGTTTTTACCCCAAAAGCATCAACAAGGAATGCACCACCAATATCATCAACCGCCTATTAAAACATTCGGACGGGAATGTCTATGCTTTCTGCAACCGATCCGTATTCAAATGCAGTATGAACCAGACGGTCGAAACGGTCTTCCCCGACATAGCAATCCCTTCACCAACCTATTCCGTAGCACAAGCTCCGGACAAGGACATTTATATCGGAACGGAGAGCAACGGCTTGTACATTTATTCCGAAAACTGGAAACTAAAAAAACACGTACCCATCGACGGTATCATTGCAACCATATTACCGGACAACAACGGGGATATATGGCTGGGACTAGACGAAACCGGAATTTGCCTCTTCAACAAAAACAAACAGACCTTTACATGGTTGCACAAGGATAACACCAACCTCAATAACAACTCGATACGCACATTCGTTCCCTATGGCGACAGTTCCATTCTGGTCGGAACATTCCGGGGATTAAACATACTGAATAAAAAAGAACTCACCATCACTCCTGCCAATATCAATATCGCCGGGAAAGGAGGCCTGAGCCACTACTCCATCCACAGCATGCTGATCGACAAGGATCAGACACTCTGGATCGGGACCTATTCAGCAGGAGTCAATTATCATAGTCCCTTTTACAGGCCGGTTTCCTATATCACGCCAAACGAATATGCCGGCATCATCGGCAAAGGTCAACAAGACAAAGACGGGAACATGTGGTTTGCAACAGAAGGTGCAGGATTGTTTTACTATAACCCGGAAAACGGGCGACAACAGCTTTATCCCATCAAACCTCTTCACGAAGGGAATTATGAGATCAATATCATCAAATCAATCCTGATACAAGGAGACTCGATCTTGTGCTCTACCCATTTCGGGTCAGTCTATTTGTTTTCCATTCGGGATAAACAGTATAAAAAGCTATACGACTTCCAGCACAACGACATTTTCTCCCTATACATCGATAAAAGCAAACGGCTCTGGATACCGACAAACAGCAGCCAGAACTTAGTGATGGTCGACAAGGGAAAGCAAACCAACCGGTTCATGGCCAACGGCATTTCCCGCTCTTTCAAATGGGTTACTGTTATCCATGAACTTGAACCAGAGCTGTTTTTGTTCGGTACATTGTCTGACAGCCTTTACCTGTACGACATGAAGAAAGAAACCGTCCGCAACCTTTCCACCGAACTGCAACCGGATCCCAAATTCGAAAAGTTGGGAAATATCACGGCCATTACGCAGGACAACGAAGGCTACGTCTGGATTGCGACCAATAAAAACGGCTTATACCGCCTGAATCGGAACCTGAAATTGGCCAAACATTATCAGAAAGAGGATGGGCTGTCCGACAGCTATATCAACTCGCTAACGATCGACCGGCACCAAAACATCTGGGTAACGACAGGAAAATCCCTATATAAACTGAACCGTACGACCGATACTTTCAACGAAATGAAGATAGCCGACATTCCGGCAATGGAGTTTACACGATTTTCAGGCAACAGCATTTCTGCCGACGGCAGCATCTATTTTCCCGGAGACAAAGGAGTCCTTTTCTTCAACCCGAACAAGATTATGGTGAACCCCAACATTCCGCCCATATATATTACTTCCCTGATTGTAAATAACAAAGACGACGTGACAGGAAACATTGAGGACGGGGACATTACGCTCACTTCCGATCAGAATAACATCACGTTCAGATACACAGCGTTAAACTTTATCCATTCCGAACGAAACCAGTATGCCTACAAGCTGGAAGGAGCCGATCCGGCATGGCACATAGTCGGAAACCGACGGGAGGCTTATTACAGCAACTTGGCTCCCGGCACCTACACATTCCGGATCAAAGCCTCAAATAACGACAATATATGGAATCCCGAAGAAGCAACACTACGCATCACAATCGATCCGCCTTTCTACGAGACTTGGTGGGCTTACCTCTTATACTTTTGTATAATCACATTCGTCATCGTGAGAATCATTCGTCATCAGCACGATAAACACGAACGGGAACGGGAGCTTCGCTACAAACAGATGGAGCAGGATAAGGTCAACGAACTGCATGAGGAACGGATGCGCATGTTCACCAATTTCTCACACGAACTGCGTACTCCCCTGACGCTCATCATTAACCCGCTAAACGACCTGATGCAGTACGTATCTTTCTCGCCTGAAATAAAGGATACGCTTCAGTTGATCAAAAAGAATACCGGACGGATGTTGCTCTTAGTCAATAATCTGATGGATATACAAAAATACGAGGCGGGCAAAACAGTCCTACAAAAGACCAGTTTCAATTTCTCCTCCTTTATCCGCGAGATGTATCACTCTTTCGAGAGCGTGGCAGACAACCGGGAGATCCGTTTCGTGTTGAACAACGAACTACCGGAAAGATATAAGGTTTGTTTTGACGAAGCGGAGATCGAAAAGGTATTCTTCAACCTGCTCTCCAATGCCTTCAAATTTACACCTTCGGAAGGACAGGTGACCATCCGTGTCAACACGGTCACACAGGCGGAATGTGAACTGCTCCCCCATTTCCCGGCTCAATACAGCTCCATCCTGGTAGAAGCTGGATACCTGTTTATCGAGGTGATAGACACCGGAAAAGGTTTCAGCGAACAGGAAGCAGAAAAGATTTTCGAACCTTTCTATCGTTCACAAGAAGATATACACCGGCAGATTTCCGGTACAGGTATCGGGCTCAGCTTGACACGCTCCATCATTTTGCAGCATAACGGTTGCATCTGGACCGAAAGTTCAGAAACGGAAGGCACCCGCTTTATGTTCCTTCTTCCCGACACCGAAAAACAGGAAGAAGGGGAGAACGAATCTCCCGTCCTATCCAAGTCCGCCGAAATCAGTAAAAAGTTCGATTTGCTGGTCGAAGAGACCCAGAACAAAAATAAGCAGACGGTTTTGCTGGCCGATGACAATCAGGAAGTGCTTCAATATCTGGAACAACAGCTCAGCCTCGATTATATCGTGGTTAAGGCTTTCAATGGCAAAGAGGCATTAGCGATGATTGAGGAGTCATATCCCCATATTGTCATCAGCGACATCATGATGCCAGAAATGAACGGGCTCGAACTTTGTAAACGTATCAAGGAAAACCAGAACTACTGCCATATACCGGTTATCTTGCTTACCGCCAAGTCAATGATATCACAGATCGAGGAAGGCCTAGATGCCGGCGCAGACGACTATATCGTCAAGCCTTTCCAGATATCTTTACTCAAAGCCCGTATCCGGAACCTCCTTTCCCTACGCGAGAAAATGAAGACGATGTATGGGGAAACATTTTCCCTCAAACAGTTTGGAGTGGAAGAGCCAAAAGAGCACGATGATTTCCTCACTCGGTATATTGAGATTGTAAAAGCCAATATATCGAATCCCGAACTTGATGTATCAGTCATTTATGAGGCATTGGGAATGAGCCGGACTAACTTTTACAGGAAAGTAAAGACCGTAACCGGACTTTCTCCCATCGAGTTGATTAAAAATATCCGTCTGGAGGCAGGTGCAAAACTTTTAAAGGAATCGGACATGAATATTTCCGAAATAGCCCAGCACATCGGTTTTAGCAGTCGTTCGTATTTCGCCCGCAGCTTCAAGGCTGTCTATGGAATGTCACCGACAGAATATCAGGAAACAAAATCTCAAGACTAAGAATGCATCTATCAAAATTCATCAAAATAAATGTTTTTTAGCACGTTGGTATATTTTTATCCCCTTTTGGAATAAAAATACACGTGTTTGGCTTGCATCTTTCATTCTTTTGACACAAAAAACAAATAGAATCGACAGGTTAATTATTAATTGTTTAATGTGCTAATAAATTATGAAAAGCATGAACAGACAACTACGAGGGAATTTGCCTCCCAACGAAAAGGCAAACGGGAAGAACCGGTTTCTTTCCTTATTATTACTCTTTATGGCGTTTATATCCGTACAGGTATATGCGCAGGACGTCAAAGTTTCCGGTACGGTTATCGCGGAAGCTGACAAATTTCCGATTATCGGGGCTAACATTGTTGTAAAGGGTACGACGATCGGTACTGTTACCGATATAGATGGTAATTTCTCCCTTGACGTTCCCCAGAAACTCGACAATCGCTATCTCTTACATCGGTTGTGAAACGCAAGAAATCAAGATTACAGGAGCAAAAACATTGAACATTGTTCTAAAAGACAATGCGATTGGTTTGGACGACGTTGTCGTTATCGGTTACGGTTCGCAACGCAAATCAGACTTGACAGGCGGTATCGTGGCTGTTGGCGAAGAAAAACTCCAGATGGTCACGACAAACAATTTGATGGATAAATTGGCCGGACAAATCCCTGGTATGAACGTGACAACCAGCAACGCCAAACCTGGTGAAGACCAGTCTTTGCGTGTCCGCGGTGAAAATTCGTTGAGTGCGGACAATTCTCCGCTGATCGTCATGGACGGTATCCCTTACAGCGGATCTTTAGGTGACATTGATCCGGATATCATCGAGAATATGTCTGTATTGAAAGATGCATCTTCAGCTGCCATTTACGGTTCACGCGGTGCAAACGGCGTAATCCTGATTCAGACCAAAAAAGGTAAAAAAGGAGCACCAACAGTCTCATATAAAGGACAAGTCGGCATGCAACAAGCACAACATCGTATCGATATGATGAAAGGAGCCGAATATGTAAAATACACACAAGACTACAACCGCATGAAATACGGTTATTCTGGAGATCAACTCGATCCGCTTGTACTTTTGAATCCGAGTGAACGTGCGAACTATCAGAACGGTTCTGAGTTGGACTGGCAAGACATCATGTTCCGTAATGCTTTAACCACCAGTCATCAGATCAGCATTTCCGGAGGGACGGAAGCTACAACCTATATGGCATCAATCTCTCACTTAAGAGAAGATGGCGTTATGGAAAACACAGGTTTAAAACGTACTAACATCGCATTGAACATTACACAGGTTTTAAATAAATGGTTAACTGTCGGAATGGGAACGCAAGCGATCCAAAAAGAATTCGGCGGAGAGCAACCTTATTTGGAGGCTGGGTTGAAAATGAGTCCTTATGGCATTTATAAAGATGAAAATGATCGTTACGTCGACTATCCAATGGACCAAACTTTGTTCTACAATCCAATGGCCAATATTGATGCGACGAACGACAAAACAAATCGTAATGTATTCATTTCAACTTTTGCAGAAATTCAATTCCCGATTGACGGTCTGTCATTCCGTACAAACTTCGGTTACAACTACCGCAATAATTTTGTAGGATCTTATTACGGAAGAAATACTCTTTCGGGTAAAAAGGTGAATGGTTCCGCTTCTATAGAGAATATCCACTATTATGATTACACATGGGAAAATCTCTTGAAATATAATAAGACATTCGGTTTGCATAAAATTGATGCCACCGCCTTGTTCAGTATGCAGGAAACAACCAAAAAGGAAGCAAAAGAATCAGGTGAAAGTTTTGTAAACGACGATTCCGAATACCACAATATGGCTGGTGCCGAGAAAAATAAAGAAATCACATCCAAACTGACAGAAACGGCAATGCTGTCTTATATGTTACGTTTGAACTATTCATACGCCAACAAGTATTTGTTGACACTGACAGGACGCTCCGATGGTTACTCCGCATTTGGAAAGAACAACAAATATGCATTCTTCCCTTCCGTTGCCGCAGCATGGAATATCTCTTCCGAAGAGTTTATGGAAAGCCAGACAAATTATTTGGACATGCTGAAAATCCGTCTTTCATGGGGTTCAAACGGTAACCAGGCCATCAATCCTTATCAGACGCTTGACCGTTTGACACTGACCAACTACATTTGGGGCGACAACGGAACGGTTGTAAACGGAGCTTACCTGCCTACAAACGGTGTTGGGAACCCAAACCTGAGATGGGAAACCTCACGCACGATCAATGCAGGTATCGACTTCAGTTTCTTCAACGGACGTCTTTCCGGTAACATTGACGTGTATGTGGTCAACACAAGCGACTTGTTGATGAGCCGTACAGTTCCTTACATGAACGGTTACAAATCCATTATGGATAACGTAGGTAAAACCCGTAACAAGGGTGTTGAAATCGCATTGAACTCCGTCAACTTCCAAAACAATGATTTCCGTTGGACCACAAACGTCAATTTCTCGCTGAACCGCGACAAAATTATTGAACTGCGCGGTGATGGCAAAGACGATATCACAAACAAATGGTTCATCGGAGAACCGCTGCGCGTATTCTACGATTACAATGTCGTTGGGACATGGCAGGAAAACGAAACATATGTTGAAAACGGACATACGATCAGCTGGGATGCCGAAAGCGGCAAGTTCCTGAATGAAGAAGGAAAAGAATACCAGAAAGGCGCTGTCCCCGGTTCTGCTAAACTGGAAGACAAAGACGGAAACGGCTCTATCACAGCCGATGATAAGAAAATCATCGGTTCCAAACTGCCCAGCTTCCTGCTGTCAATGGGTAACCGCTTCGATTACAAAAACATCTACTTCTCTTTCTTGCTGAACGGAGTGTTCGGACAGACAAAAGAATTACATGACTACAACTTCGACCGCTGGATGCCGACATACAACTACATAAGCGGTATGGACTACTGGACACCGGAAAATCCGACAAACGAAATGACATCTCCTGCTTATGTTCCTTACGATAAACATTCATTCTACAAAAAAATGAATTACGTCAATATCAAGAACATCACGATCGGATACACGTTCCCGAAGACAACATTAAGTGCAATTGGAATCAGCTCGCTGAGTATCAATGCAAGTGTCAACAACCTCTATACTTTCAGTAACATCGACAACTGGCTGAACTTAGAAGATAGCGATGCTAACAGAAATGTTCTCGTTACCTACCCGACAGCCCGTTCTTACATGTTTGGATTAAATCTTACTTTCTAACATTATAATATAATTGAATTTGGATATGAAAAATATATTAGCAACTGCCGCTGCTGCATTTTTATTGGTGACATCAACCGGTTGTTCAGGTTTTCTGGATGAAGAGCTAAAAAGCTCGCTATCTCCAGACAATACATACACAAGCAGCTATGGTTTTGAAGTCGGAGTAAACGGGTTGTACGGTTGGGCCCGTTCCGAATTTAACACATGGGGAGGAGCAACAACAAGCCAGGGACAAGCTTGTCCGTACGAATCATTTCAGGTAGCAACAGACATTGTCTACACAGGGCATGGAGACGGTTCATTGGTTCCTTTCGAAAACTTGTCTTATACACCATCCACAACATTTGTCACTTCCTATTGGAACTGGGGATACGGTTTGATCGCCTCTGCCAATGAAATCCTCGAATATTCGGAAGGTAATGTAAATTGGGACAAACCGACCGATAAAGCCTACTATCAGGCTATCGCTCGCTTCTTCCGCGCTTATGCTTATCGGTATCTGGTATATTTGTACGGAGATGTTCCATATGTTGATAAAATTGAAAAAGACTTCCGGATAGACTTTACCCGCACACCGAAAGCGGAAGTTTTAGGCAAGATGATCGAAGACTTGCAGTTTGCAATCGCAAATCTTCCGGAAGATCCCGATAAGGTCGAAGTTGGACAGTTAACAAAATGGGCTGCCCAGCATATGCTTTCGGAAGTATACCTCATGGCAGGCAAGTATGCAGAAGCGGAAGCAGCAGCAAAAGCTGTAATCGATTGCGGTTACTTCCATCTGATGACTTCACGCTTCGGTGCGGAGAAAGACAAAGCCGGAGATCCGTTCTCCGATATGTTCAAAGAATATAACCAGAACCGTACTTCCGGTAATATGGAAAGCATCTGGGTTATGCAACTCGAATACAACACGACCGGAGGCGGCGGAGCAAACGAAGACTGGACAAAACGTGCTTGGGTTCCCAAATACTACAACGAAGACGGCTTTGTGTTGGCAGACTCTTTAGGCGGGCGTGGTTTGGCACAGATCGTCCCATTCAAATGGTGGATCGACAGCAACGACTTCTTCGCTTCAAGCGATATTCGTAACTCGGAATATAACATCAAGAGAAACTGGTATTACAACGATACTTCTTCTGATAAATATGGAAAGAAAGCCGAAATCACAGAAGAGACATGGACAAAATTCACCATATACCCGGCTGTCACGAAATTCTTCTACGGAAAAGCAGAGGATTTGAGCTATGGCGGTAACAATAAAGACCGTATGAAGTTCCGTCTTGCCGAAACATATCTGCTATTGGCTGAAGCACGCTTAGATGCAAAACAATGCACAAGGAGCCGCAGACGCGATCAATGTAATACGCAAACGAGCCAATGCACCGGAAATTACAGCTAAAGATGCCACAATTGACTTCCTACTGGACGAACGTATCCGTGAATTGGTTGGTGAAGAGTTACGCCGATTTACGTTGGTTCGTACAGGCAAGCTGGTTGAACGCGTAAAGAAATACAACCCGCACAGCAACACTATGGATGAACATCACACCTTGTGGCCGATCCCGCAGACCATCATCGACTCTAACACAGGAGCCGAATTTCCACAGAATCCGGGATACTAAGCATTGAATAACTATAAAGTAAAAACACACTTATAGGATGAAAGGGGAAGTTCCAGCCAAAGGGACATCCCCTTTCTTTTTAATAATCATAAAATTTGGTACATTTTTTACTCATTTTGAGATGATATTATTATATCCTGAGCCTTATCTTTCCTATTTTTGGTGCAGAATTAAAAGAAACAGAACGAATATCATGAAAATTACAATCAAGCACATCTGTACAGGCCTCTCACTTTGCGCTTGTACCTGTTTAGTGAACAATCTGCCGGCACAGGCCGAAACGACAAATACAGCCGCTGTCAGTGCGACGGAAACGGGCTTGGACCGGCAAAGCATCATGGAAGTTGCCCGGCGGGTGGCGGACTGGCAGATCAAAGATTATCCCGAAAACAAATATGCCAAGAGCGAACCGCGCGGATGGATCGCCGGAGCACTTTATATGGGGATGTTCGACTGGGCGGAACTGAGTGGAGACAATACTTATTATGACTGGCTCCGGAAAATCTTCAACCGCCAGAGCTGGCAGGTCGCCAATCGGATGTATCATGCCGACGACGTTTGTATCGCACAGACCTATATCGATTTCTATAATAAGGAGAAGAACGAGAATATGCTGAAACCGACCATCGCCCGCGCCGACTGGGTGTTGAACAATCCTTCCAACGGAAGCATGGATCTCGATTACAGCAAAGGCAGCACGATCGAACGCTGGACGTGGTGCGACGCCCTTTTCATGGCGCCCGGAGTCTACACACGACTCTACACGCTGACCGGCAACCGTAAATACATGCACTTCGCCGACAGTGAATTTCGTGCCACTTACAACCATCTGTATGATAAAGACGAAGATCTTTTCTATCGCGACAGCCGCTACATCGGACAGAAAGAAGCCAACGGCAAGAAGATTTTCTGGGGACGTGGCAACGGTTGGGTAATCGGCGGGCTGGCGGAAATCCTGAAGACGCTGCCGGCGGAAGATACCGAATTCCGTCCTTTCTATCTCGAACTTTATAAAGAGATGTCCGAGCGTCTCGCCGGACTACAAGGAAAAGACGGTTACTGGCACGCCAGCCTGCTGGACCCGGACAGCTATCCTTCACCCGAAACGAGCGCGACCGGATTTATCGTTTACGGCTTGGCATACGGAATTAACCAGGGGTATCTGCCGGCAGACAAATACCTACCAGTCGTAAAAAAAGGATGGGAGCACTGACCCGTGCAGTTGAAGCGAACGGGAAATTAGGGTGGGTTCAGCCGGTAGGTGCCGATCCGAAAAAGGTGACACGCGACATGACCGAGCTCTATGGTACAGGTGCATTCCTGATGGCTGCATCGGAAATTTACAAATTAGCAGACAAATAAGTCACAACAAGGCTCTTTTTTTCATAAAAGTACCTGCAAAAGCTCTTGAACACCCGGGTAAACCCGCCTTTAACATCCGGATGTCGGGAGGGCAAACACCCGGATGTACAGATAACAAACATCCGGGTGTTCAGCATCAAATCTCACTATCTTGTTGAAAACAAGCGATATGCTTTGTATCTTTTTTTCTGCCGTATTGGAAAAAGATGGAGTGATAGTAGAGTGATAGATAAAAGTGACATATATCACACAACAAACAGTTGTATATGAATAGTTTATATACGAAGTGTGATAGAGTGATAGAGATTTTGAAAAAATAATAATGATATGAAGCATAAAGTTTGTTTACTCTTCACGTTCCTCTCTCTTTCCGTATCCGGTATTTCCGCAACGAACGGACAAGATTCAATACGCCAAATTCAGCTAAGCGATCTGGAAGTGCAAATCCGATGGGTAAATCCTACTGCCATACGTGCCTATCTGGACGACACAAAAACAGCATTGGGAGGAAAAGCTCCCGCGCTTTACGAAAAACTATCCCGTCTGGAAACACTTCTACCCGGCGTGCAGCAGGCCTTCTCCGATAAGGTTTCCGGCAACACGATCGACGAAGTAATTGGCCAAGCTCAAGAAATACTTGCCTTGAAACGTGAGATCATCCTAGCCAACCCGCTGCTGGACATGGACAAGATCATAGTGGCCCGTTACCGTTTGGGAAACAAGGCCCGTAAGGCGATGGGGCCGTCGATGGGAACTTCGACAGCCAACTACAACTCGCTATTTTCCAACTCGCGTAAAGGCTACGATGCCGAGATCGACTTGCTCACGGGCTTGCGCGGACAAATCGAAAGCAGCCGGATATACAAGCCCGAAGCCGATGTTCCCATTTCGGACATACAGCTCCACTGGGATGCCGACCGCCTCCTCTTCTCCTCGCTCGACAAGAACCGGAAGTGGCAGATATACGAAATGAACATCGACGGAAGCAACCTTCACCAAAAGATCACCGTTGATGAGCCGGATCTGGAATTCTGCGACGCCAATTACCTGCCGGACGGGAAAGTAGTGGCGACGACCCAACATCGGTTACAACGGCGTTCCTTGTGTGCATGGCGACGATGTGGTAGCCAACCTTGTCTCCTTTGACCCCGAGACCGCGTGCCTTGCGCCGCCTCACCTTCGACCAGGACGGGAACTGGTCGCCTATCGTGATCCCGAACGGACGCATCATGTACACCCGTTGGGAATATACGGACCTGACACACTATTTCTCCCGTATCGTGATGCACATGAATCCCGACGGGACGGAAAACAAAGCGCTCTACGGCAGCGGCTCCTATTTCCCGAACAGTACGTTCGACATGAAACCGCTCTCCAAGCACAGCAGCCGCTTCATCGGCATCATCTCCGGCCATCACGGGACGGCACGTTCAGGGCGGCTCGTCATCTTCGACCCTGCCAAAAGCCGGAAAGAGGAAAAGGGGATGATACAGGAACTGCCGTTCAAAGACCGCCCGATCGTCCCGATCATCAAGGACGAATTGGTGGAAGGCGTCTGGCCTCAGTTCATGAAGCCGTACCCGCTCAGCGAAAAATATTTTTTAGTTGCCTGCAAACCGGCCAAGGATGCACTTTGGGGAATTTACCTGGTCGACGTTTTCGATAACCTGACACTCATTGCCGAGCAGGAAGGGGAAGGTCTGACCGCTCCCATCCCGCTGGTAAAACGCGAAACACCTCCTGTCATCCCTTCGAAGATCAAGCCGGACAGCAAAGAGGCTACGGTCTTTATCCAGGATATCTACGAAGGAGAAGGTACGCAGGGCGTTCCCCGGGGCACGATCAAGGCTCTCCGTATCTTCGCTTATGAGTATGCCTATATCTTAGCTCCTTCCGATCACGATGCACAGGGAATACAGAGTGGATGGGATATCAAACGTATACTCGGAACAGTCCCGGTCGAGGAAGACGGTTCCGCGTTATTCACCATTCCCGCCAACACGCCGATTTCCATCCAGCCATTGGATAAAGACGGGGCAGCCATCCAATGGATGCGCAGCTGGCTGACAGGGATGCCGGGCGAGATCGTCTCCTGCGTCGGTTGCCATGAAGATCAGAACAGCATACCCATTCCCAAACGCACGATTGCTTCGGCCAAGCAGGCACGCCGGCTGGAAACACCGGAAGGAGGTGTCCGCCCGTTCACGTTCCGCCTGGAAGTACAACCGGTACTGGATCGTAACTGCGTCTCTTGCCACAACGGGAAAAATGCCGAACCGGACTTCCGCAAGGATCAGATGGTCACATATAAGAGAGGTATCTTGACGAAAATCAACAAGCAGTACGACCAGAGCTATCTGAACCTGCACCCATACGTGTACCGCCAGGGACCGGAATCAGACATCTATGTCCTCAAGCCGGCCGAGTTTCACGCGAGCAACAGCGAACTGATCCGCATCCTGCAAGCCGGACACCACGGCGTAGAGGTTCCGGAAGAGGACATGCGGACGCTCTATGCCTGGATCGATCTCAACGCGCCTTATTATGGGGCTTTCACCCAAATAGACCTGAAGCCTCAATCTCCCAAAGGTCAGGTGGAACGCCGTATGGACGTGGCCGAGAAATACAGCGGTGTACGGGTTGACTGGCAAAAAGA
>ENA-OQDT01000821-OQDT01000821.1-human-gut-metagenome-genome-assembly--contig:-NODE-821-length-19775-cov-6.211625_pt1 | contig 19775 bp, 16 predicted proteins | sample MGYA00242786_ERZ504617 | MGnify/ENA primary metagenome ERZ504617 (study PRJEB26092, sample SAMD00036337) | human gut metagenome | host: Homo sapiens | study: EMG produced TPA metagenomics assembly of...
AGCAGCAGTTTTCGGACTTGGCGCAATCGGATTTATCTGTGTTCAGTGGCTCCGTGCACTTGGCTGCACAAAGGTTATCGCAGTAGATGTTGCAGACGATAAACTTGCACTTGCAAAACGTCTTGGCGCAACAGCTGGCGTAAACGGAATGAAGACAGACGCTGTGGCAGCGATCAAAGAACTGACAGGCGGTGAAGGCGTAGATATCGCAATTGAATTTGCCGGAAACAAGATCACACACGTTCAGGCGGTAGCATCCTGCAAGAAGAACGGTGAAGTTGTATACGGCGGTATTACATACGACGACGTAACTTATCCAAACAAAGTAATCCAGGCTATCCTTCGTGGTGAGCTTACCATCCACGGAAGCTGGAACTCTTCTATCAATCCACTGCCGATCAACGAGTGGAAGAGCGGACTTGAATTCATGAGCACAGGTCAGATGAATGTAAATCCACTGATCACACATCGTGTTCGTCTGGAGGACTGCAAAGAAGTATTTGAAATGATGTTCAACAGAACAGAAGTGTTCACAAAAGTATTATTCAAACCGGAAATGTAAGAGAGATTAGGAGGAGATCATCATGACACAGGAAGCATTAGGAATGGTAGAAACCAGAGGACTTACAGCAGCGATCGAAGCAGCAGACCAGATGTGTAAAGCAGCTAACGTTGCACTTGTCGGAACAGAAAAAATCGGATCCGGACTGGTAACAGTTATGGTTCGTGGAGATGTAGGAGCTGTTAAATCAGCCGTAGAGAGCGGAAGCGCAGCTGCATCCAGACTTGGTGAGTTAGTAGCAACTCACGTAATCCCAAGGCCGCACACTGACGTAGAAAAAATTCTTCCTACTGTAAAATAATCAAATAAAGAAAGACCGCGATACATGAGCGGCCGCTACGTCAAGCAGTTTTAAATGCCTCTGCCTGGATATTCCGGACAGAGGCGTTTTTAACAGAATAAAGAAAGGAGAAAACGATCCATGGATGAGATCATGATCAAAAACATAGTCAGAGAAGTTCTGATGAAAACAAATCTGGATATTTCCTGTAAGAGTGACCAGGGTGTATTTGAGGACGTAAACGATGCAATCGATGCCGCATACATCGCACAGAGAGACTGGTACATGAATTACAAAGTAGAAGACAGACGCCGCATTATCGAGGCAATCCGTGTTGTGGCAAGAGAAAATGCCCCGATGTTCGCAAAAATGATCCACGAAGAGACCGGTATGGGACGTTATGAGGATAAGATCACCAAGAACCTTGCCGTTATCGACAAGACACCGGGTGTGGAATGTCTTGTAACAGATGCGATTTCCGGTGATTCCGGTCTTATGATCGAAGAACAGGCTCCGTTTGGCGTTATCGGTGCAATCACACCGTCTACAAATCCGACAGAAACCATCATCAATAACACCATCAGCATGATCGGCGGCGGAAATGCTGTTGTATTCAACGTACATCCGGGCGCAAAGAAAGTCTGCGCTGTCTGCCTGCAGATCCTGCACAAAACAATCGTAGAGAACGGAGGTCCTGCAAACCTCATCACCATGCAGAGAAAGCCGGATATGGAAGCAGTCAACAAACTGACTGCCAGCCCGAAGATCCGTCTGATGGTTGGTACCGGAGGCATGGGAATGGTAAACGCGCTTCTTAAATCCGGCAAAAAGACCATCGGTGCAGGAGCCGGAAATCCTCCGGTTGTAGTAGATGACACTGCTGATCTTGACAAAGCAGCATCTGAGATTTACAGAGGGGCATCCTTTGATAATAACCTTCTGTGTCTGGCAGAAAAAGAAACCTTCGTTATGGACAATGTGGCAGATGAGCTGATCCGCAAGATGTGTGCCTGCGGTGCACACCTGATCACTCCGCAGGAGACGGAGCAGCTTCTCAAAGTTGTTTTCCTGGAAAAAGACGGCAAATATTCCGTAAACAAGAAATGGGTCGGCAAGGACGCTTCTCTGATTCTTGAAAGCATCGGAATCAAAGATGCAGACACCAGGCTGGTTCTCTGTGAAGTACCGCATGATCATCCATTTGTACTTGTAGAACAGCTGATGCCGATCATGCCGATCGTCCGCTGCAAGACTTTTGAGGACTGTGTAAAATATGCTGTAGTTGCAGAAAACGGAAACCGCCACACAGCATCCATGTTCTCCAAGAACGTAGACCATATGACAAGATTTGCAAAAGAAATCGAAACAACCATCTTTACCAAAAATGCAACAACGCTTGTCGGTGTCGGAATCGGCGGTGAAGGTCATACGACTATGACAATTGCAGGACCAACCGGTGAAGGCCTGACCTGTGCAAGAAGCTTCACCAGAAGAAGACGCTGCATGCTGGCAGATGGCGGACTCCGCGTTATTTAAATTGGTCTTACCAAAAAACAAAATCACCCATTGACAAACGGAAAACGTGCGGATATAATGAACTACAGAATAAATAAGAAACACGTTGACGAGAAGAGTAAACTGTGGAAGGCTCCAGAGAGGAATATATTTGCTGAGAGTATTTCAGCTGGAAGCAGTCGAAGACCATCTCCGAGTGGCCCTAATCCGGTCCGGTGATTCCGTTATCATCTTATAAGAGTGGCTGAGACTGCCGTATGACAGTTACAGCAAGCAGGGTGGAACCGCGAGTATCGTATGCTATGATCATATTCGTCCCTTACAGTGCAGAGATGTATTGTAAGGGACTTTTTTATTTATCAAATGAATCAGAAGTCAGCTCGTCCCTGTGGAAAAAACTTACAGATTTATTCAAACACAAAAGGAGTTCAAAACTATGATTATCACACTGAAAGACGGATCCAAAAAAGAATATTCCGAAGCAAAATCCATAATTGACATCGCTTATGACATCAGCGAAGGACTGGCACGCGCAGCATGTGCAGGAGAAGTAAACGGAGAGGTTGTAGACCTCCGTACAGTTCTTGACAGCGACTGCGAACTGAACATTCTGACAGCTAAGGACGAGAAGGGACTTGCTGTTCTTCGTCATACAGCTTCCCATGTACTTGCACAGGCAGTACAGAACTTATATCCGGAAGCCAAAGTTGCCATCGGACCTTCTATTGATACAGGATTTTATTATGATTTCGATCACGAGCCATTCTCCCGTGAGGACCTTGATACGATCGAAAAAGAAATGAAGAAGATCATCAAAAAAGGCGCAAAGATCGAACGTTTCACCAAATCCAGAGAAGATGCGATCGCATACTTCAAAGAGAAAAACGAACCTTACAAAGTAGAACTGATCGAAGACCTTCCGGAAGATGCAGAAATCTCCTTCTATTCACAGGGAGACTGGACAGACCTCTGTGCAGGACCGCACTTGATGAGCGTAAAACCTGTCAAAGCATTCAAACTTCTTTCTTCTTCCAGCGCATACTGGAGAGGCAGCGAGAAAAACGCTATGCTGACACGTATCTATGGAACAGCATACGCTACAAAGGATGAGCTCAAAGAACATCTGGAGCAGATGGAAGAAGCAAAGAAACGTGACCACAACAAACTTGGTCGTGAGATGAAGATCTTCACAACTGTAGATGTGATCGGTCAGGGACTTCCGCTTATCATGCCAAACGGTGTTATCATGATGCAGGAACTGCAGAGATGGATTGAAGATGAGGAGACAAAACGTGGCTATGTAAGAACCAAGACTCCTCTGATGGCAAAGAGCGATCTCTACAAGATCTCCGGACACTGGGATCATTACAAAGACGGAATGTTCGTTCTCGGTGATGAAGAGACAGACAAAGAAGTATTTGCACTTCGTCCGATGACCTGCCCGTTCCAGTACTATGTATACAAAGCAGAACAGCACAGCTACCGTGATCTGCCGCTGCGTTACGGCGAGACATCCACACTGTTCCGTAACGAGGATTCCGGTGAGATGCACGGCCTGACACGAGTTCGTCAGTTTACAATCTCTGAGGGACATCTGATCGTAAGACCAGACCAGATGGTCAAAGAATTCAAAGACTGTATCGCACTTGCACAGTACTGCCTGCAGGTTCTTGGCGTTGAGGAAGATGTAACCTATCATCTGTCCAAATGGGATCCGAATAATAGAGAAAAATACATCGGTGAGCCGGAAGTATGGAATGAGACAGAAGAAGATATCCGTCAGATGCTCGAAGAACTGAACATCCCATTCACAGAGGATGTCGGAGAAGCAGCATTCTACGGACCGAAGGTCGACATCAATGCTAAGAATGTATATGGCAAAGAAGATACAATGATCACAATCCAGTGGGATGCACTTCTTGCTGAACAGTTCGATATGTACTATATCGACGAAAACGGCGACAAGAAACGTCCATGCATCATCCATCGTACATCCATGGGATGCTATGAAAGAACACTTGCATGGCTGATCGAAAAATACGCAGGAATGTTCCCGACATGGCTGTGTCCGGAGCAGGTTCGTGTGATCCCGATTTCCGAGAAATTCAACGCTTATGCTGACAAAGTAGAAGCACAGATGAAAGAAGAAGGAATCCGCTGCTCCGTTGACAGACGTTCTGAGAAGATGGGATACAAGATCCGTGAAGCTCGTCTTGAGAGAGTTCCATACATGCTCGTTGTTGGTGCAAAAGAAGAGGAAGAGGGCAAAGTTTCCGTAAGAAGCCGTTACCTTGGCGATGAAGGAATGAAAGACCTCGGAGATTTCATGAGCGCGATCAAAGAAGAGATCAAGAACAAAACGATCCGCAAGATCGAAGTTCAGGAAGAGAAAAAATAATAAATAACAAATGTTTTATCGAAAGAGAGGATGCGAAGTCCTCTCTTTCTTTTTGTTTTTTCTACGAAAATTTCATTATGATGCAAAAACGTTTCTATTCTGTCGATAAGGCACGAGAAGTTCTGTGAATCTGTCTCCCTGTTTTGACAAAATCTGCGCCCTTTGTCCACTATAATTAGCTCACTTACCAAAGTGAAGGATTTATACAGGTTCAGAGGGCTTTTTTCTTTGGGGAGGTTTGGATTTATGTATCAGGAGATCTACATAGACGTTGTGTTTGCGGCAAATCTTTTGATGGATTATCTTCTCCTCCGTCTGGTGGGATGGTTCCTGCGGTGTCGTGCGGGGCGCAGACGATGCTTTGCGGCGGCTGCTCTGGGCGCATTTGGTTCCTGCCTGATCCTCTGTATTCCTTCGGAAAACACTCCTGTACTGACAGTGGCACTCCATGGATTCTGTGCACTGGTGATGCTTCGGATCGGGCTTAAGATCCAGAAGGGAGCATTGCTCCTCAAAGCATTTCTGATGTTGTACCTGACTGCGTTCTTATGTGGTGGATTCTGGGAAGCTGTTTCAAGAGAGAGAACACTTACGATCAAAGTTTTTCTGTTATGCGTGTTTGTGGTGTACACAGGCAGCAGTGCATTTCTTTTTGCAGCGGACTCGATCCGGGCGGGCAGACGGAATATTTATCCGGTGACGTTTGGCTATCAGGGCAGAGTGCAGTCGGCTTACGGACTTTATGACAGTGGAAACCTGCTGGAAGATCCAATAAGCGGCAAGCCGGTATCGATCATGGAGGCAGAACTTCTTGCGAAGATTTTGCCGAAGGAACATGCAGAGGCACTGAAGAACCTCAATGGAGATCCGGAGAACCTGAAAAGCACAGAGATCGCAGGTCTGAAACCACACTATCTGTTACTTAAGACAGTGGGAAAAGACCCACAGACATTTCTTGCTGTGAGATTAGACGATCTGTGCATCCATACTCCCGGAGATGTGATTCATATAGCAGAACCGGTTTTTGCTCTGACATTTGAATCCTCCGCTTTGGGCAAGGAATATAAGCTATTGTTGAATTCCAGATTATTGCGTTAGGAGGGGCAGATTATGACAAGATCAGCAGCAGGCGTGGATTATAATCCGTTTCAGTTTTTTCAGAGACTGGTACTTACGAGACCGAGAGAAGTTTATTATATCGGAGGCAGCGATGTCCTCCCGGCACCATTGGAACCGAGGAGAGAAGCATATGTGATCAGCAAGCTGGATACAGATCAGCACCAGGAAGCCAAGGCAATCCTGATTGAACATAATTTAAGGCTGGTTGTCTATATCGCCAAGAAATTTGATAACACAGGAGTAGGTGTGGAGGATCTGATCTCGATCGGTACCATAGGTCTTATCAAAGCAATCAATACGTTTAATCCGGTCAAAAATATCAAACTTGCAACCTATGCTTCCAGATGTATTGAGAATGAGATTCTGATGTACCTTCGCAGGAACAGCAAGACCAGGATGGAAGTTTCCATTGATGAGCCGCTGAATGTGGACTGGGATGGAAATGAACTTCTTCTTTCGGATATTCTGGGAACAGACGATGATGTGATCTCACGCAGGATGGAGGATGAAGTGGAGATCAAACTTCTCGGAAAGGCGATCAACAAGCTTTCTCCGCGGGAGCAGATGATCATCAAACTGCGTTTTGGCCTCAACAATGCAGAAGGCAAGGAAAAGACCCAGAAAGAAGTTGCAGATCTTCTTGGGATCTCCCAGTCCTACATTTCCAGACTTGAGAAACGGATCATGAAGAGGCTGAAGAAAGAGATCGTAAAATATGAATAAAGATGCAATACACACAGTTACTGTGAACGAAGCGGACAGTAACAGATTCTGTTTATAAGAGAGCGCACCCGGGCATATACATAAAGAGAATATGCAAAAGGGTGTGTTCTTTTTGAAAAAATGTGTAATGGAACTGATAATGGCGTGCTTTTTGCTGATATGTTTTTATTTTCTGTCCAGACAGGCTGCGACGGTGTCTGTCTGGATGAATTCCGAAGAGGCAGAACAGAAAGGGAATGTAATCGTACTGGATCCTGGACATGGCGGAAGTGACCCTGGCATGATCGGTATAGACGGACTGGAAGAAAAAGGAATCAACCTGTCAGTGAGCCTTCTTCTCAGGGAAAAACTGGAAGAAAAAGGTTATACAGTTGTTCTGACAAGAGAATCGGATCAGGGACTCTACGATGATTCAGCCCAGAACAAAAAAGCCCAAGATATGCAGAGAAGGATCGCACTGATTGATGAAACTGCACCTGTGCTGACTGTGAGTATCCACCAGAACAGCTACCATGATCCCAGCGTAAAGGGACCGCAGGTCTTTTATTATGAAACGTCCGGTGAAGGGAAAGAACTGGCAGCAGATCTGCAGGAAAGTCTGAATACGACACTTGAAGTTGAACGGCCACGGGAGATCAAAGGAAATACGAGCTACTATCTCCTCAAAAGAAGCAAAGGAGTACTGGTGATCGCAGAGTGCGGATTCCTGACCAATCCAGATGAAGCAGATCTTCTCCAGACAGAAGAATATCAGGAGAAGGTAGCGGACGCACTGACAGATGGAATTGTGACATATTTGCGAAAAGTATAAAACTTTTTTGCTATTGATTTCGTATTCTGTTATACTGACTAGAGGATCGTAAGAAAAGTAAGTGCAGGATAAAATACAGGAATTATGATACAGAAAGTACGATCCCGGAGGAATAGGATATGTTAGGAATTATTTACTGTCTGCTGGCAATATTGATCGGAAAAGAAGTGGCAGGCATGTTTTTCGTCTCTGAAAACAGGAATAAGAGTACCCGTACAAATCAGTTCTGGATTCTGGCTTCCGGAGCCCTGGGAACCGGACTTTTGATCTTTGGATGGATCACTTATATGATTTCCTGGGCGGCAAGCGCACTTGGAGCGGAGAAACCACTTATTTATGGAAATTTGGCAGTGATGGCAGGAGCGGCTGTTTTTCTGGCCCTTCTGTACGGCAGACGTTATCGAAAAGAGAATTCGATTCTGTCAGAATATGAACAGGCTCTGATCCACGATAAGAAACAATTCCGGAAGGAACTGATTTTGCTTGTGATCCTTGCTGTATTTCTTACATGGATCATGTTCTATGTTTTTTACATAAAAGACGGTGTCCTTTATTCCGGCTATACGGTTTATGGAGACTATGCACCGCATACAGCGATGATGAGGTCCTTCTCTCTTGGAAACAATTTTCCAACGCAGTATCCACATTTTGGCGGTCAGGATGTAAAATATCATTTTATGTTTCAGTTTCTTGTAGGAAATCTGGAATTCCTTGGACTGCGGCTGGATTTTGCCTATAATATCGTCAGTATTCTGGCATTACTGGCATTTCTGATGATGCTTTATAATCTGGCACTGCGGATTACCGGAAGTTTTGCAGCTTCTGTAATGACGATCGTTTTTTTCTTCTTTCGAAGTGCACTGACGTTCTTTCATTTTGTGCTGGAGCATCTTCAGGCAGGGGATCTTATGGAAACGTTCAGGAATAATATGAACTTTATCGGTTATACGCCAAATGAAAACTGGGGACTCTGGAATTTTAATGTTTATCTGAATCAGAGACACCTGGCATTTGGACTTCTGATCGTTACACTGGCTCTGTGGATGTTTCTGGAATGGGTGGACGCAGGCTGTGCACATGAGGAGAAAGGCTGGAACTGGCTGACCGGAAGAATATTCAGCAGGGAGGCATGGAAAAGCCGTAACCTCGAAAATGCATTAATGGCAGGTATGATGCTGGGGCTGACTTCTTTCTGGAATGGAGCGGCTGTGATCGGAGGACTTCTGATCCTGTTTGGATTTGCGGCGTTCTCCGACGGAAAGCTTGATTATCTTGTGACTGCCATAGCAGCAGTTGTTTTTGCAGAGCTTCAGGCGAAAGTTTTTTATCTGGGGCGATGCGGTAAGTACTTCGTTTTACTGGGGATTTCTGGCAGAGGACAAATCACTGCACGGGGTACTGTGGTTCCTTTTGCAGATGAGCGGAGTTTTTTTTCTTGGCGCACTGGTACTTCTGTATTTCCTGAAAGACCGCAGACAGAGAGTGCTTCTGACAAGTTTTCTCTTTCCGTTGATTTTCGCATTTTGTATTTCGCTGACACCGGATATTGCGGTAAACCAGAAATATATTATGATCTCCTACGCATTTGTGGCAATGTTCTGGGGATGGGCATTTGTGAAACTGTTCCAGAAGGGGATCTGGCGGAAACTGGCAGCAGTTGTACTCGCCATCTGCCTGACGATCACCGGTATCTATGATTTTGTGATCATTGTCAGGGACAATGGCCCGGGAAGAAGGGTGTCGGTAAATCTGAACAGTGCACTGACAGACTGGCTGGCAGAGAATCTGACGAGTGAAGATCTGATCCTGACACCGGAATACAGCATCAATGAGGTGACAATGGCGGGTGTCATGATGTATATGGGATGGCCGTATTATGCATGGTCAGCGGGTTATGACACATACAGACGCGCGGACATCGCAAAAACAATTTACAGTTCAACTGATGAAAATACTGTGAAAAAACTTGTAAAGCAGGAGAAAATCACCTATATTTTATTCGAAGATGGAATGACGTTTGAAGAAACGGAATGCAGAGAAGATACGATTGCAGAGGCATTTCGTCTTGTATACCAGTCAGAGGATGGGAGAATAAGAATTTATGAAACCTGAAATGATTAAAAAAACAATAATAAGAGTCATACCGGCAGCCTTTCTTGTGGCGCTGTCTGCGTTCCTTCTCAAAGGAGATGTGTGGACATTCTGGACCTGGTATCTGCTTGCAGGAGTACTGGGGATTGTGGGAATGGCGGTTACAGGACGGCTGTTCCGGGGATTTGCGGATAAGGGATGGATGTTTTCAAAGGTTGTTTCCATCACGATCACAGGATTCCTGACATGGTTTCTGGTATCCGTCAGAATACTGAAATTCACGACTGTTACCTGTGTGGGAATTACGGCGGCATTTGGCGTTGCCTGCATTTTTCTGTATGAAAGACAGCGGAGACAGGGATATGACTGCCTGCCGATCGAAAATCTGGATCTTGTTTATGCAGAGGAGATTCTGTTTTTTGCCGTATTTCTTCTGTGGACCTATCTGGCAGGATTTCATCCGGCAGCACACGGGACAGAGAAATTTATGGACTATGGTTTCATGGAAGCCATGATGCGAAGCAAGACACTTCCGGCAACCGATCTCTGGTATTCCCAGGGCAAGATCAACTATTATTATGGCGGTCAGTATTTCGCCGTATTTCTGACGAAGCTTTCCGGAACGAAAGTAGAACTCACATACAATCTGATGCGTACTTTTGTGGCAGCGTTTGCTTTTGTACTTCCGTTTTCGCTGGTACACCAGATGACTCTGGACATGCAGGGCAGAGTTTCAGGATGGAAGAAGAATCTTCCGTCCATCACAGGCTTCCTTGCAGGTCTGGCAGTTTCCATTGCAGGAAATATGCATTATGTTGTCTATGCACAGATTATTCCGCTGATCCAGAAATTAAAGGGCGAGGAAGTGAGCAGCTACTGGTTTCCGGATGCGACACGCTATATTGGATTTAATCCGGATGTGCCGGATAAGACGATCCATGAATTTCCGTGCTATTCATTTGTATTAGGAGATCTCCATGCACATGTGGTAAATATTATGTTTGTCCTGCTTCTTCTGGGACTTCTGTATGCATGGATGAAGAAAGTACGGAATACGACACCGTCTATGGAAAAACAGGGCCGGAAGAAATTCTGGATGAAGCAGCTTCTGATGCCGCAGATCCTTGCAGCGGCAATGCTCCTTGGAATGTTCCACTGGACAAACTACTGGGATTTCGTTATCTATTATGTTGTGACCGGCGGAACGGTTCTGTTTATGAATATTATCTGCCTTAAGGGTGATATCAGGCGGATCGCTGCAGTGACAGCAGCACAGGCAGTCGAGATCTTTGCCATTGCGACAGTGATCATCCTGCCGTTTACTTTACAGTTTACAACAATGGTGCAGGGCGTGAGACTGGCACAGAATCACTCCCTTCCACACCAGCTTCTGATCCTGTGGGGACTTCCGACAGTTCTGACGCTTGTATTTGTAATTTCGCTGATCGTGGAGAAACTCAAAGGACTGGAGCATAAATCTCTGTATCGGCTGATGAAAGCAGTCCGCACGCCGGACCTGTTTGCGGTAATTATGGGACTGTGTGCGATCGGACTTGTGGCGATCCCGGAACTGGTTTATGTCCGTGATATTTATGAGAACAGAAATGCCCGTGCGAACACCATGTTCAAGCTGACTTATCAGGCGTATATCATGTTTGGAATGACGATGGCATATGTGATCTTCCGCCTGCTGATCGTGAACCGCAAAAAGATTCTCAAAGCGATCGCAGCGATCGGGCTGGTTCTTCTTCTGTGGACCTGCGGATATTTTGGAAGAAGCGTAAATTCCTGGTTTGGACAGGTTTTGGATCCATCCCAGTATAAAGGACTGAATGCGACGGCTTTCCTGGAGACAGATTATGTTGAGGATGTCGGTGCGATCAAATGGCTCAAAGAAAACATCGAAGGTTCCCCGGTAGTGCTGGAGGCAAACGGCGACAGCTATTCTGAATACGAACGAGTTTCCGCTATGACCGGTCTTCCGACAGTCATGGGATGGTATGTACATGAATGGCTGTGGCGAAATGACGTAGCTGACCTGAATGAGAAATCCAGCGAAATCGAGACTATCTACACTTCGACAGACACTGCGAGAGTTCAGGAGCTGATTGAGAAATATGATATTTCCTATATCTTTGTAGGCTCCTGTGAGAGAGAAAAATATGGCGAGAACCTTAATAATGCAGGGCTGGAAAGCCTTGGTGAGATCGTATATCAGGATCCGGATTATGAGACCTATATTGTGAAGATTGAGAAATAACCCTATAAATCAGATGATTATGCGTCAAAATCGCCTGTTGTACATTTCACAGAAATCTACTATAATAGAGCACATGAGAAAATCATGGAAAAATCTACATCCTTCAGTAAAACTGAACGGAGTGGACAGTAACGAAACAGAATGAGAGGACATACAGAAATGAAAGCGGAAGTTGTGGCAATGGATGCAGAGCATCTGGATATGGAAGCCATACAAAAAGCAGGAAAGATATTAAAGGAGGGCGGTCTTGTCGCTTTTCCTACGGAAACAGTTTACGGACTTGGCGGCAACGCCCTGGATCCGAAAGCATCCATGAAGATTTATGCGGCGAAGGGCAGACCTTCCGATAATCCGCTGATCGTGCATATCGCAGACATCGACGATCTGGCAAAAATCACGACAGAGATTCCTAAGGGCGCACGTATCCTTGCAGAGAAATACTGGCCGGGACCGCTGACCATGATCCTGCCAAAAGCAGATATTGTGCCGAAGGAGACTACGGGAGGGCTTGATAGTGTGGCAGTACGTTTCCCGAGCGACCGTATTGCACAGGAACTGATTAAAGCTGCCGGTGGTTTTGTGGCAGCACCGAGCGCGAATACTTCAGGCAGACCGAGTCCTACGATGGCAGAGCATGTCGAGGAGGACCTGGGTGATGCGATTGAGATGATTATTGACGGGGGACAGGTCGGTATCGGTCTGGAATCTACGATCGTTGATTTTACCGAGGATGCACCGGTAGTCTTAAGACCTGGATATATTTCGCTTGAGATGCTTAAGGATACACTGGGGGATGTCCGTATGGACAGAGGTCTTCTGATCACTGACAGCAGTGTACATCCGAAAGCACCCGGAATGAAGTATCGGCATTATGCGCCGAAGGCAGATCTGTCCATTGTAGAAGGACCGCAGGATGAGGTGATCGCCTGCATCAACCGTCTGACCCGTGAAGCGGCATCAACCGGGCTGAAGACAGGAATTATCGCGACAGACGAGACGAAAGATCAGTACGCAGACGGACTGGTTTTAAGCATAGGCAGCAGAGAAGAAGAAGAGACGATTGCACACCATCTTTATGGGGTACTGAGAGATTTTGATGAGGCGCAGGTCAATGTGATCTATTCAGAAGCTTTCTATACACCAAGGATGGGTCAGGCAATCATGAACCGGCTTCTCAAGGCGGCCGGACACAAAATTATCAAGACACAGGAGGAAGAGAAATGATAGCATTAGGATGTGACCATGGCGGTTACGAACTGAAACAGGAGATCATCAAATATCTGGAGGAGCATAATCTGGAATATACAGATTTCGGATGTGACAGCCTGGAATCTACAGATTATCCAATCTATGCAAAGCGAGTGGCAATCGCTGTCCAGAGTGGTGACTGTGATAAGGGAATCCTTATCTGTGGAACCGGAATCGGTATTTCCATCACAGCAAATAAATTCAAGGGAATCCGTGCAGCACTGTGTTCTGACTGCTTCAGTGCAGAGGCAACAAGACTTCACAATAATGCAAACATCCTTGCAATGGGTGGAAGAGTTGTAGGCCCGGGACTTGCGGTCAAGATCGTAGATACTTTCCTGAACACTCCGTTTTCTGAGGAGGAACGTCATATCCGCAGGATCAAACAGATGGAAGAAGATACAGATATCGTGGATGTGAATCCGGAAGTATAAATCGCGATCATAAAATATACAAAAAATTACTGCCGGCTTTCTGGAATATCAGGAAGCCGGTAAAATTTGGCTATTGTCAGCAATAACAAAATTTGCGGGGGAGGTTTTTACAGAAGATGTATAATCAAAAAAGAAAAGACTATATTTCCTGGGATGAATATTTTATGGGTGTGGCAATGCTTTCAGGCATGCGGTCGAAGGATCCGAATTCTCAGGTGGGCGCCTGCATCGTAAGTGAGGATAACAAGATTCTTTCGATGGGTTATAATGGATTTCCGAAGGGCTGTTCTGATGATGAGTTTCCGTGGGCAAGGGAAGGTGAACCACTGGATACGAAGTATCTGTATGTTACGCACAGCGAATTGAATGCGATTCTGAATTACAGAGGCGGAAGCCTGGAAGGGGCGAAACTTTACGTTTCCCTGTTCCCGTGTAATGAATGTGCCAAGGCAATCATTCAGTCCGGTATCAAGACGATCGTTTATGACTGTGACAAATACGAGAATACGCCATCTGTGATCGCGTCCAAGCGAATGCTGGATGCGGCAGGAGTACGTTACTATAAATACAAACGGACAGGCAGAGAGATCAATCTGACTGTCTGAACAGGAGAAAATTTTGAAGGAAGAAAAAGAGAGCATACAGGCTAAGTCCGGAAGCAGAACTTCCCTGCCCGGATATATTATAAGTGTTTTACTGCTGGTGGCATCACCGGTAGTTATGTTTTGTGCTGTGCAGATGATCACCTGGCTGAGCGGTCAGAAACAACTGGGACATATAATGTTCAGAAATGTTATAAAATCACTGACAGAAATTCCGGCAGATTATGTCATAAAAAATATGTGGATCTATATAGCAGTGCTTTTTGTACTGATCCTCATCTTTCGGAAGATTCGATGGGCAGTACTGGTATATGGAGTACTGCTGACCGTAATTACACTGGTAAATTATTATGTCGTTATGTTCCGTGGGCAGGCATTTATGCTGCTGGACGTTCTGGGAATGGGAACAGCAGCGGATGTAATGGGAAATTACAGTTTCACGGTACCGCGGCATCTCAAAATAATACTGTTTTTTGAGGCGGCATTCCTTATCTTCCAGTTTGTATTCCAGAAACTGGAACTTGGAAAAAAGAGCAGGAAAAATCTGATCTGCCGTATGGGAAGTCTGGTAATACTTTTTATTGTAGCAGTGCAGGCGCTTCCACTTCTCAAGAATGCACAGGGAGTTGATCTCTGGAATGTTAACAAAGACTATACTCAGAAAGGGTATTTATACACACTTTTACTTGAGGCACGGTACATCAGTGTTGAAAAGCCAGATGGTTATTCACCGCAGAAAGTAGATGAAATCCTGGCAGAAAATGAGAAAGAAACTTCCGAAGAGAAGAAAACAGCTGCAGGAAACCAGACTGTTCCGCAGAATATTATCATGATCATGAATGAAAGTCTTGCGGATTTTGAAAGTACAGGTGACCTTCAGACGGATACAGAAATTCTGCCATTTATTCACAGCCTGAATAAGAATGTGACGTATGGTAAGCTGCATGTACCGACATTTGGAGGTGGAACAGCGAGATCCGAATATGAGGCTCTGACAGGAAACAGTATTCAGTTTTTCCCGGCAGCCTGCCAGCCATATGAACTTTATGTCAGGGATCCGGAGTATGGTCTGGCAGATATCCTGGGGTCACAGGACTATGAACCTGTAGCAATGCATCCGAACAATGCATCCAACTGGAATCGCTCTAAGGTGTATGTGAGAATGGGATTTGATGAATTCCTGAGTATAGAGAACTGGGGCGATGAATTTTGTGACAGAGTCCGTAAACATTATTACAGTGATGCGACTGTCTATGACAAAATAATTAAGATGTATGAGGATAAAGAAGAGGATCAGAAGCTTTTTACATTCTGTGTGACGATGCAGAACCATGGCGGTTATGATGAAACTACAAATGGAGAAGACTATGAACCGGATGTCAAATTAAATTATGATGAAGAATATCCGTATGCAGAAACATATCTGTCACTTGCAAGACAGTCGGATCTCGCGTTTAAGGATCTTCTCACATATTTTGAAAAAGTTGACGAACCAACAATGATCGTCATGTTCGGAGATCACTGGCCGCAGCTTGAGGATGGCTTTTTTGAACAGCTCCTTGGCAAAAAGAAAAGCAGTCTGGAAACTATAGAATCTCAGATAACTTACACTACACCATATATCATATGGACAAATTACCCGTCTGAGACAAAAGAAGAGGATATCAGCTGCAATTACCTCGGATCCAGCATGCTCGAAAAAAGCGGGTGTTCAGCTTACGGAATATGAACAGTTCCTTGCCAATCTGAAAGAGGAACTTCCGATCATCGGAGTGGGTGCAGTGTGTGATAAAGACGGAAACTGGTATACTATGGACGATCTTCCGGAGAAATACCAGACCCTTCTGAACGAATATCAGATTCTGCAGTATAATAACCAGTTTGAGAAAAAACAGATCAGAGAGAGTGCTTTTACAGTTGAGTGAGGTAAAATCACTCTTGACATCACCAGATATTTCGAATAGAATAAATATCAAATATGCAGAAGTTTTCTGGCATAAATAAGATAACGGCGATGAAGAGAATAGTACATGAGGAGCAATCTCAGAGAGGAATCCATATGGTGTGAGGATTCTGTGCGCGAATCGTGGAACCGGCCTCGGAGCTCTGTACAAGTGAAGTGCAGCGTAGATCCAGCGTTAAGGGAGCTTGAGAGAGCAATTTTTTTCTGGCATACAGGAGTTGCTAATTAGGGTGGTACCGCCGAAGTCCTTCGGTCCCTTTACCGGGATCAGAGGACTTTTTTTATACACAGAAGCCTCTGATCTGATATAAAATCATTTACAGAAAAGGAGAAAATCATGGCAAAGAAATTAGTAGAAGCTATCACTTCCATGGAAGAAGATTTCGCACAGTGGTATACTGACGTTGTAAAAAAAGCAGAGCTGTGCGGTTAACACAAGCGTAAAAGGATGCATGGCGATCAAACCGGCAGGTTATGCGATCTGGGAAAACATCCAGCACGAACTTGACCGTAGATTCAAAGAGACAGGTGTACAGAACGTATACATGCCGATGTTCATTCCGGAATCTCTTCTTCAGAAAGAGAAAGACCACGTAGAGGGTTTTGCACCGGAAGTAGCATGGGTAACACACGGTGGACTGAACGAACTTCAGGAGCGTCTCTGTGTACGTCCGACTTCTGAGACTCTGTTCTGTGATTTCTATCAGAAAGATATCCAGTCTCACAGAGATCTGCCGAAGGTATACAACCAGTGGTGCTCTGTAGTCCGCTGGGAGAAGACAACACGTCCGTTCCTTCGCTCCAGAGAGTTCTTATGGCAGGAAGGTCATACTGCACACGCAACAGCAGAGGAAGCAGAGGAGAGAACGATCCAGATGCTGAACCTGTACGCTGATTTCTGCGAAGAAGTTCTGGCTATCCCGGTCATCAAAGGTCAGAAGACAGACAAAGAAAAATTCGCAGGTGCAGTAGCTACCTACACAATTGAGTCCCTGATGCATGACGGTAAAGCACTTCAGTCCGGTACAAGCCACAACTTCGGTGACGGATTCGCCAGAGCATTCGGCATTCAGTACACAGACAAGGACAATACACTGAAATACGTACACCAGACATCCTGGGGTATGACAACACGTATGATCGGTGCGATCATCATGGTTCACGGTGACAACAGCGGACTTGTCCTGCCTCCGAGAATCGCTCCGACTCAGGCAGTCATCATTCCGATCCAGCAGCGCAAAGAAGGCGTTCTTGAGAAAGCAGATGAACTGTTTGCAGCACTCAAGGCAGCTGGCATCCGTGTCAAAGTAGACGACACCGACAGAAGCCCGGGATTCAAATTCGCAGAGCAGGAAATGAGAGGAATTCCGGTTCGTATCGAATGTGGACCGAAGGATATCGAGAACGGACAGGCTGTTATCTGCCGTCGTGATACAAGAGAGAAATATGTCGTTTCCTTTGAAGAACTTGCGTCCAAAGTTCAGGAAGTTCTTGATCTTATGCAGAAGGAAATGCTGGAGCGCGCACGTGCACACCGCGATGCTCACACTTATGTTGCAACAAACTACGAAGAATTCAAAGACACCATCAACAACAAACCGGGCTTTGTCAAAGCTATGTGGTGTGGAAACCGCGAGTGCGAGGACAAGATCAAAGAAGATGTTCAGGCAACATCCAGATGTATGCCGTTTGAACAGGAGCATCTGAGCGATGTCTGCGTATGCTGTGGAAAACCGGCGAAGAAGATGGTTTACTGGGGAAGAGCATACTAATATGAAATTAACGATTCCATCCGATGCAGAAGAAATTCTGCGGGTTTTAAATGAAAATGGTCATGAGGCTTATGTAGTCGGAGGCTGTGTCCGGGATTCTATTCTGGGACGCTGCCCCAACGACTGGGATATCACCACTTCTGCCTCTCCATATCAGGTCAAGGAATTATTTCCACGCACGATAGATACCGGGCTCCAGCACGGTACTGTCACGGTAATGATGGATAAGGAAGGTTATGAGGTGACAACTTACCGTGTGGACGGTGAATATGAAGATGGCCGTCATCCGAAGCAGGTGACGTTTACTTCCAGTCTGGAAGAGGATCTGAAACGCAGAGATTTCACGATCAATGCCATGGCATACCATCCGAAGGAGGGGATTGTCGATCTTTTTCACGGGATGGATGATATGCAGAACAAGGTCATCCGTTGTGTAGGTGATCCGCTGGAGCGCTTTCATGAGGATGCACTGCGTATCATGAGGGCAGTGCGTTTTTCGGCACAGCTTGGTTTTGAGATCGAGGAAGAGACGAAGGCGGGGATCAGCAGACTGACTCAGAATCTCCGAAATGTCAGTGCCGAGAGGATTCAGGCAGAGCTTGTGAAGCTTCTTGTCTCGCCGCATCCGGATTATCTCCGTGTGGCATATGAAACAGGAATCACGAAAGAGTTTCTGCCGGAGTTTGACCGCTGCATGGAAACGGAACAGAACACCCCGTACCACTGCTTTACCGTTGGAGAGCATATCCTGCACAGTCTTCTTTATGTGGAGGCGGACAAGGTGCTACGCCTGACAATGCTGCTTCATGATATTGCGAAACCGGTTATGAAGACCACGGACGAAAACGGACGGGATCATTTCAAAATGCATTCGGTAAAAAGTGAGGAGATGTCGAAGCAGATCCTTCGCCGGCTGAAATTTGATAATGATACGATCATGCAGGTTTCCCATCTGATCCGTTATCATGACGACAGACCGGAGGGACAGATGAAATCTGTGAGAAGGGCTGTGAACAGGATCGGGGAGGAACTTTTTCCATTATATCTTAAAGTCCAGAAAGCAGATATGCTGGCACAGAGCGAATACCGCCGTGATGAAAAGATTGCCCGGCAGGAGAGCGTAAAAGCTTGCTATGAGGAAATGTTGAAGCAGAATCAGTGCGTTTCCCTCAAGACACTGGCAGTGACCGGAAGAGATCTGATCCAGGCAGGATACAAGCCGGGACCGGAACTTGGCGAGATCCTGAACCGGCTTCTGGAGCACGTTCTGGATGTTCCGGAGGATAATACAAAAGAAAAATTAATGTCACTCATCTGACATCCTTAAGGCTGTTGCGGCTGCACATGAAGCAGTACCGCGGCAGTCTTTTTTGCATTTCTGCGTGACGGGGTACATAAGATAGAAGGTACAAAATCAAGAGGGGGATTTTTATTTGTATGATTATGGATTCAGTACGCTGGAACAGTACAGCCTGACCGTGCTCTCCACAGCCCGCACGCGGGGGGCGCTTCTCTGCCGCTGCGAGGAGGGGCTTTTTATCCTGAAAGAATTCAAGGGGACGGAGAAGAAGCTTAAGAAGCAGCAGGAGCTTCTCGAGGGACTTTCGGCTGCCGGCTGCCGGGTTGACCGCTATCTTCCGAATAAAGAAGGAAATCTGGTCAGCCGGGACCGTGATAATATTCCATACACACTGCAGTTCTGGTATGAGGGAAGGGAGTGCGATACCAGGTCGGAGGAGGATATCCTGCGGAGCGTGCGGACTCTGGCACAGATGCATAAATATATGAAACTTCCACTGGTTCAGGATTATATGGAACCTTCACTGGAAGATATCTATCAGAGACATAATCAGGAACTGCGAAAGATCCGTAAATTTATCCGCAAAAAAGGGGCATCCTGTCAGTTCGAAAAACTGTATCTGGCGACGGTGGAGGATTATCTGGAAAAAGGTGACATGGCATTGGGGCTTCTGCGAGATTCTGCCTATTCGAAACTT
>ENA-OQDT01000823-OQDT01000823.1-human-gut-metagenome-genome-assembly--contig:-NODE-823-length-19716-cov-4.297106_pt1 | contig 19716 bp, 22 predicted proteins | sample MGYA00242786_ERZ504617 | MGnify/ENA primary metagenome ERZ504617 (study PRJEB26092, sample SAMD00036337) | human gut metagenome | host: Homo sapiens | study: EMG produced TPA metagenomics assembly of...
AGCCGCTTTCAGCGGCTGCCTGTAGTAGTGATGCGATGACAAACCCTCAGTACCCCTTCCAGGGGTCAGCAAGTACTGACCCCTCTGGGGTCTGAGCAAACCACTAGTTTACTAGTGGTTTTGATTTTTATGAAATTTTATTTGGAAAGAAGGTTTATCAAATGAAACGCAAGCATAGGGGGTGGAAGATCGCTCTGTGCGTGGTTTTGGCGCTGGTCGTCTGCATCGCAGGCACGCAAACGGCGATCTATTTCCACCGCTCAGAGCCCGCTTACGTCAAGCCGTATACCGGGTCGTTCCGATATATCACGACCGACGGCAAGGCAATGGTTTCCGCGCACCGCAGCGGGGGAGATTTGAATCCGGAAGAGTCTATGGCCGCTTTCAAAAACTGTGTGGAGAGCAAGGATTTTCAGACGGATATTTTTGAGTTTGATCTCCACATCACAAAGGACGGCGTTTTAATTCTCCTTCACGACGATACGCTGGATCGAACCAGCGATTCCGCGGAGGTATTCGGTGAGGAAGATGTCCGCCCGGAGGACAAGACCTATGAAGAGCTGCGAACGCTCAATATGGGCGCAAAATTTACCGCGCAGGATGGCAGCACACCTTACAAAGGGCTCAAAGGGGACGATGTGCCAGATGACGTGCGCATCCAGCGGGTAGAGGAGGTGCTGGATTATTTACAGGCGCATGGGGATTTTCAGTACATCATTGAGATCAAAAACGGCGGCGATCTTGGCAAGCAGGGGGTTGATATCCTCTATAACATCCTGAAGGAACGGGATTTGCTCGACGATGTAATCTTCGGCACGTTTCATGGGGAAGTCAGCAAATATGTGGATGAAAAGTATCCGGATCTGATGCGGTCCGCCGGAATTGCAGAGGTGCTTCAATTTTATTTTGCAAGCTTCCTCGGTATCAAACTGGATGTGAACTATGTGGCGCTCCAGATTCCCTATAGGCTTGCAGGTTTTAATCTGGGCACAGCTCGCATTATCAATTATGCGCACTCAATGGATCTGGCGGTTCAGTATTGGACGATCAACGACCCTGAGGATGTGAAATATTTAAATTCTATTGGCGCAGACTGCATTATGTCCGACGATCCGGGCATGGCATATCGGGTTATCAACGGGCAGAACAGTTAAATGAAAACAGGCAAGCGGGCGGCGGGAATCACTATGATTCCCGCCGCCTGTTGATGAACCCTTTACATTTGATCGCTGTGCATTTTTCGCATAAAAACGAGGACCGCCGCGGTAAAGACGAGCATGGCATAGCCCGCTACCCATACGAGCTCTGGTAGGATACTGCTGTAGTTGCCCGTGAGAGCGTACCGCCCAGCATTAACGGCATGGGCGAAGGGGAGAAGGTTTGCAATGGTTTCAAATGCTCCGCCAACCAATTTCAAATCGAACCATGTTCCAGATAGCCACGCGCTCAAATTGGTCAGAAGCGCACCGCACACGCCGCCAACCTGCTTATCATTGAATACGCTCCCACAAAGCAGACCAATCCCAATAAAAAGCAGCACGGCAGGAATCGATACAGCCATTGCAAGCAAAATCCGCACATTGCATGTTAACCCCAGTAAGAGGGCCACTGCGTAGCATACCGCCATCTGTGCAGCGGCCAGTGGCACAAGCGGAGCCGTATAGCCAAGAATAAAATGGGGAGCGGTCATCGGTGAGGTAAACAATCGTAGCATGAAGGCGCCGGTGCGATCCTTTGCAATCAACATTCCAGAAAAGAGAGAAATAAAAGATAAACCAAATACCGCGATTCCAGGCGCCAACTGCTCGATTTCAAATAAATCCACCGGAATATTCGATTGAATCAGCGACAAAAGCAAAAGAACGATAACTGGAAACCCAATCCCGAACACCAAGTTCAATTTATCCCGCAGCATTTCCTTGGCGTTTCGTATGGCAAAAGCCAGCGTTTTCATGCCATTCCACCTCCCTCGCCGCACAGCGTGACAAATGCGTCCTCAAAAGAAGCTGCATTTGCCTGGGCCGTCAGTTCTTGCGCGGTTCCAAGCGCTTTTAGCTTGCCATGGGCCATGATGCCAACGCGGTCTGACAGCGCTTGTGCTTCCTCCAGATAATGTGTTGTCAATAAAATGGTTATGTTGCCTTTCAGCCCCTCTATAAGCTTCCACAGCTCTCTCCGCGCCAACACATCGAGCCCTAGTGTCGGCTCATCAAGGAATAAAATCTGCGGCTCGGAAATCAGAGCCATTGCGATAGAAAGCCGCCTCTGCCAGCCGCCGGAGAGGGTTTTGGCCCTGCTTTTTGCGATTTCCTCCATGCCGAAGGCCGTAATGGTTTCCTGCGCTTTTTGCTTGCTTTGGCTTCTTGATTCCCCATAAACGCCGCAGATCAGCTCCAGATTTTCACGCACGCTCAGATTTGGCGCAATTGCTGTTTCTTGTGGAGAAACATTGATGTTTTTTTTGACCTCATAGGGTTGTGAAACAATACTTTTTCCCATCAGGAGCGCGTCCCCGCTAGTTGGGCGCAGCAAGCACGAAAGCATTTTAATCGTGGTTGTCTTACCCGCGCCGTTCACGCCGAGGAGGGCAAACAGTTCCCCTTGATCAATCGTCAGATTCAGCGCGTCAACAGCTATTTTATCCTTGTAGCGTTTCGTAAGCGCTGTTGTTTCAATCGCTTTCATCGTCCTCACCGCCCTCTTGAGTTTCTCGGATTGCATGGGCAAAGGTGATAGAATCCTCTTCCGTATGCTCCGGATAAATTTCTTTTGCTTTGCCGGCAAAAATAGCGTCCGCGATTTTTGCAAACACGCCATAGCGTTCAATTGCGATCCCTTTTTGGGCGTCCGCCAGCAGGAGAAGGGTATCGCCGGGGTTAATCTGGAACATATCCCGCACTTCCTTCGGGATCACGATTTGCCCCTTGGGGCCGACCTTGACAGAGCTCATGAATTTATCGTTTCCTTTGAGTTTGCTTCCCATCATGACATCTCCTTAGTAATAAAAGTATAACTTATATAACTTATAATACTTTATCCGATAAAATCTGTCAACACTAAAGCAAAATGCCGGGCGAGATTCTCGCTCGGCATTTTGCTTTTATGTTTGTATAGGCCTTTTAGGAGCCGGTTGACCGGTAGTGCCGCAGACCAAATCTCCAGATTGCATAACAGGGGAGGAGGAAGACAAAGCACACCAGAGGTGCAAACATCCGCAGGATATTCTCCGAATGCCCGGTCAGATAATCCAGCGGAATCTGCTGAAACCAAGCGTAGGGGACAGCGACGGTGCAAAAGGTTAAAACGGCTTTCCCATAGACAGCCAGCGGATACTGCCCGAATTCCTTGCCGCCATCCGTCAGGACGTTCATAAATTCCAGCCCCTCCAGCGTAAAAAAGCTGAAGGCGGCATATAAAAGAAACAGGCAGGAAAAAACAACCGTGCCTCCTACAATCATGAGCAATATCGTCAGCACCTTGGAAGGGCTCCAATGAATATCGCTTTTTGCAAAGGCAACAAGCATCATTAAAATGGCTTGCAGCATGCGGCCAATGCGCGATAGCTCCAGCTTTGAGGCAAGAATTTGAAAGATGGCGCTTCGCGGGCGCACGAGCATACGATCGAATTCACCATTGGAGATCGCTTTGGGGAACTGGTCAAAACCACGCGCGAAGCATTCTGCCAGCGAAAAGGCCATGATTATCACAGAGGAGCATAGCAGGATGTCTGTAAAGGTATATCCCTTGATCGCATGAAAGCGGTCAAGCAAAAAATAAACGCCTAAAATTGCGGAGAAGGAAATCAGAAATTGCCCCAATGCGGTCAAAAAGAAGGATACTTTATATTGCATTAAGCTTTTGAGATGGATGGAGAGATATTTCCCATAAAGATTCAAATGAATTCTCCTCTCTTACCCGACGTATTTACAAAATTGCTTTTTGAAACGTTAACCGCCCTGGATGACAACGCGCTGAAGCGCCTTTCTCATCATCAGCCGCCCCAACAACAGCAGCGCCAGAAGCCAAAAAGCCTGGATCAGGATGCTGACGAGCGCAGGCAATCCTGCCAAGTCGCCGCCATAGATTCGATAGGGCACGTTTTGCATGGAACCGAATGGGAGCAGCGAAAAAATGACCTGCAATTTTTCCGGGAAAAAGGGCAGGGGAATAATGGCTCCGGAAAAGAAATCGACAACAGCAACGGCAACCAAACGGACGCCCATTGGCGAAATGGTAAAAAAGGCGGAGATATAAATCAGCATGCAAAAGGCCCCAACAACAAGCGCGCCCAATAGAAAAGATACAAGGAATAATCCCGCCGCCCCCCAAGAGGGTGGCAATCGTATTCCATAAGGGCTGGGTAAAAGCGCCGCAACGAGCAGGATTGGAAAACAGCGCAGTACCGCCCTGGCGAGCCGGCTTCCCAGCGTTCGAAAAAAGATCATGCTGTATAAATCACAGGGTCGGCAGAGATCATAGGCGATATTGCCGGAGGATATCAGTTCAAAAATATCGTTATCCATACCCCAGATCATAAAAAGGGCCAAAAAAGCCTGTTGCAGCCAGATATAAGCAGAGAGCGCCTGCATATCCATGGGGAATGCGCCGGTTCCCGATTGATAGAACGTGTGGTAGAGGATGAGATACATCCCACCCCAGGCAAACTGCGTGACAATGCCCGCCAGTGCCGCGGCGCGGTATTGCATCCCGTTTGCAAAGCGGATGCGAAGAATAGAGCGGTATTTTCGAATCGTCTGCAAGAAAGGCACCTCCTTAAACGCCGAATTCCCGATAAAGGCCGACCACCAATTCTTCCGCGCTCGGTTGGGAAACAGAAAAATCGGTAACGTCCAAATGGGAGGAGAGCCATGCAATCGCATTTGAAACAGGGCAGAGTTTGATATCCGCCTCTAAGACAGCCCGCCCGTTGAGCGATTCTCGAAGCGTGAGCCCCTGGGGCAGGTGAGATTCCGAATCCGTGATAGATTGATCTCCGCCGAAGCTGACGGTGATGGCGCGGGCCCCACAATGCCTGCTTCGCAGCTCGCTGAGGGAGCCGTCCATCAAAATTTCTCCTTTTCCAATGAGCAGAATCCGCTCGGTGAGCGCCTCAATATCCTGCATATCGTGCGTCGTGAGGATGACCGTGGTGCCTTTTTTCTGGTTGAGCGTTTTAATAAACTCCCGCACTGCAATTTTGGAGACAGCATCGAGCCCAATGGTCGGCTCATCCAAAAATAGAACCTGCGGATCGTGCAGAAGCGACGCGGCAATCTCGCAGCGCATCCGCTGGCCCAAAGAGAGCTGGCGTGTTGGCGTTTTCAGGATCGTTTCGAGCGAGAGCATGGTGGTCAGCATATCGAGATTTTTACGGTAGCGCGTCGGCTCTACGGAATAGATATCCCGGATCAGCTCAAAGGAATCGATCACAGGTACGTCCCACCAGAGCTGAGAGCGCTGCCCGAACACCACACCGATGTTGCGCACATGCTCCTTTCGCTGCTTCCAGGGCGTTTTCCCATTGATGCGGCAGGTGCCGCTGTCTGGCGTCAGAATGCCGCTCATGATTTTAATGCTGCTGCTTTTCCCCGCCCCGTTGGGCCCAATGTATCCGACCATCTCCCCATCTTGAATCGTGAAGCTTACGTTGCGCAGCGCTTCGATTTTTTCATATTCTCGATGAAATAGTGCTTTGGAGGCCGATTTCATGCCGCTGCCCCGCCGGGCAACGCGAAAGGTTTTGCAGATATTTGTTAGTTCAATCATCTTGGCCGAATACTCCCTTCCATTTTAAAATGCAACACAAAAAGCGCGTATCCGCTTGGGATACACGTTGCGTAGCTTTCCGGAATCCGGGTTGAGAAACGGAAAGGCGGTGAAATGTGGAAATTAAAGATACAACATTTTTTAGAATAAGTCAATAAAAAAATTGGTTCACATTTTATTCTGTTGAATTTCACAACAAAAACCTCTCTCTTGTAAAAGGAAACAGTATGTGTACAGCTTGGGGATGCTTGAAGCAGTCTTTGAAACATGGTATATTGAGATAAACCCAATTAAATTTGAGGGGAGGCAAAAAGGTTGCGTTTTTTTTCACGCAGAAGAGCAAAGGAGCAGGAAGAACGCCCGGAAGCTTTCGTTAGTGCGATTATTGTGGCTGCCGGGCAATCGAGGCGTATGGGCGGAGACACGAGCAAGCAGTTTATTCTGATCGATGGCGTGCCCGTCATTGTGCGCACCTTAAAAGCGTTTGAAATAGCGGAGCGCATCCGCGAAGTGGTGATAGCCGCGCGGCAGGAGGATATCCCGCAAATGTATGCACTCATTCAGGATTATGAGATTACAAAGGTGAAACAGATCATCACCGGCGGAGAAACGCGCCAGGAGAGCGTTTTCCGCGCGATCGCGCAGGTGGATGAAAATGCGGATTTCCTTGCCATCCACGATGGGGCAAGGCCGCTAATCCGCCCGCAGGAGATCGATCTTGCGGTTTCTGCCGCGGTGGAGCACGGGGCGGCCGCACTGGGTGTCCCGGTCGAAGGATGACGTCAAGCAGGTTGATGCGGATGGAAAAATCGTAGATACCCCGGAGCGCAGCACGCTATGGGCCGTGCAGACGCCTCAGGTTTTTCTCGTGCGCTTTATCTGCGGGCAGCGGAGCAGGCGGGGAGGCTGCGGCGCAGTTGACGGACGACTGCCAGCTGATCGAACGAACGGGAGCCCCCGTCTACCTGGTACGCGGAGCTTATGCCAACCTGAAAATCACAACACCGGAGGATGTGTTTGCGGCAGAGGGCATCTTAAGAGCTACAGAGGATTTTTTATGGGTAAGCGCTCCCTAAGATATCTTGAAAAAGGAGTTTTAGAGCAATGAGAATTGGACATGGATATGATGTGCACCGTTTGGTAACAGGCCGAGCGCTTCTCCTCGGCGGAGTTCATATTCCGTATGAAACTGGGCTTTTAGGGCATTCGGATGCGGATGTGCTGCTGCATGCCGTTTCAGATGCATTGCTGGGGGCAGCCGCCTTAGGTGATATCGGGGCGCTTTTTCCCGATACGGATCCGCAATATGCAGGGGCCGACAGTTTACAGCTTTTGTCGCTTGTCGCACAGGAGCTTCAAGATGCGGGCTACAGAATTATGAATATAGACGCTACGGTGCTTGCCCAGGCGCCGAAACTAAAGCCCTATATCTCGGATATGCGGCAAAATATTGCCAAGGCATGCGGCGTCACGCCCGATGATGTGAGCGTTAAGGCCACAACGGAAGAGGGGCTTGGTTTTACAGGCAGCCGGGAAGGCATAGCAGCACATGCTGTTTGCCTGATCGAAGCGCGCTGAACAGACTGCGCATCTGGATTTTCAAAGGACACGAACCTCTCGTTTCGCATAGAATGATACGAAACGAGGTGACGCTTTATGGGACAGCCAAATTTTCAGGTCTGTTCAATCACACACGCGGAAAAGGGAATCCGCTTATTAAATGAAAATGGGTTCCGTGCTCATTATAAAGATCACCTGATCCAAACGCTGAGGATGGGTGCTGCTATACAATCTATTTGGCCAATGGGGATGCTTCCGAGGCCCTTTCAATCCTCCAGAAGGGCCACGTCCGGCTGACTGGAGAGCTGGGAGGCGGCTCGCAATCATGATTTATTTGACAATGCCGCAACTACCTATCCGAAGCCCCGGGTGGTAAGGGAGGCTATGGCGAGAGCGCTTGTGGAATTTGGAGCCAATCCCGGCCGATCCGGGCATGCCATGTCTATGCGCACTGCCGATCGGATTTACCGATGCCGGGAGCGGGCCGCGGCGATGTTTGGCCTGCGGGAGCCGGAAAATGTCGTATTCACGCTCAACTGCACACATGCAATCAATATGGTGCTGCACGGCGTGCTCAACCGGGGCGATCATGTGGTGACCTCCGATTTGGAGCACAACGCGGTCATGCGCCCTTTATTCAAGCTCGCAGCGGATGGTGTGATCTCTTATACCACTGCGCATGTTTGTGAAGGCAATGTTGAAACAACGGTAGAAAATTTTAAAAAAGTGATCAAACCCAACACCCGTATGATCGTTTGTATGCATGCTTCCAATGTGTTTGGCACCGTTTTGCCAATTGCGGAGATTGCCGGGCTGTGCCATGAACGTGGATTGCTGTTTGTGGTAGATGCGGCGCAGAGCGCCGGCGTTTTGCCGCTTGATATGGCGAAAACGGGGATCGATTATCTCTGCATGCCCGGCCACAAGGGCCTGTATGGCCCAATGGGAACTGGACTTTTGCTCTGTGCAGATGGCGAAAAAATCCGACCCCTATTAGAAGGCGGCACGGGCAGCCTTTCTGCTCATCTGTATCAGCCGCCCATCCTACCGGATAAATTAGAAAGCGGCACGGGCAATACGCCAGGGATTTTCGCTCTTTCCGCCGGCATTGGTTTTGTTCAAACGATTGGTATTGACGAAATTGCACAGCATGAGCTTTCTCTGATTCGAGAGTTGTACGATGCGTTGGCGATGACGGCAAATGTGCGCCTTTATACAAAACGTCCGGCAGCGGGCACTCATGTTCCGCTGCTCCCCTTCAATATCGCAGGGCTGCATAGTGAAGAGACGGCAGCCTTACTGAATGAGGCCGGAATCGCCGTGCGCTCGGGGCTGCATTGCGCCCCTTGCGCCCACAATGCCTATGGAACCTCGGAAACCGGAGTGGTTCGTCTTGCCCCGTCTTATTTTACCAACAAAAAAGAGGCATATGAGCTGATAAAATCTGTCCGAAAAATTGCAAAAGGCCAGAAAACGTGATATGATAAAAAAGAATAGATTCATGTGGCTAGGATGAATCGGCAGCGGCGGGGGGGTTCCATGCCGCCGCTGTATTTTATTTCTGCCAAAAGGCGCGCTCCGATCATCGGAGCGGATGCTTCAGACGTTGATTTAGGTGCATGAAGCACGGGAAGGGCGCGGTTTATGCCATGGAGTTAGAACAACTTAAGACCTTTTTTATACAATTATGGAACGTTATCTCCACCTTTTGGAACTCTGGGTTCTTAAAGCTGTGTTCCAATGTGCTGGATATTGTGTTGGTGGCATTCATTGTCTACCATGCTATTAAACTGATTCGTGAAACACGGGCCATCCAATTACTCAAAGGAATTTTGCTTTTAGGGTTGCTATATGTTGTTGTCAATCTATTCAAAATGGAAGCGATGATGTTTGTCCTGCGCAAGGTGTTTGAATTTGCAGTGATCGGCCTCTTGGTGCTGTTTCAGCCGGAATTGCGCCATGCGCTGGAAAGTATGGGGCGCAGTAAATTCAGCATTTTCAATCCGTTTTCCGGCAAGGGCGGGCAAGAGCTTCGGCGCCGTGAGCAAATCCAGAGTGGGATTGACGGTGTTTGCCGTGCCTGCTCCGATATGAGCGATAAAAAAATAGGCGCGCTGATTATTTTCGAACGTGTTACCATGCTTGGCGAAATTGCTAAAACAGGCACAACAGTGGATGCGCTTGTTTCACCGGAGCTGATTGGCAATATTTTTTACCCCAAGGCCCCGCTGCATGACGGAGCGGCATTGATTCGTGATGGGCGCGTTTGCGCGGCGGGCTGCATCCTTCCGCTTACGCAAAATAATGCAGTAAGCAGTGAGCTTGGCACTCGCCACCGTGCAGCGCTTGGTATGAGTGAACAGAGCGATGCGATTGTTGTTGTTGTTTCGGAGGAGCGAGGGTCAATTTCCATTGCTCACGATGGGATCCTGATGCAGGATATTTCCGATGGCGACCTGCGTGAAAAGCTGCAAAAATATTTGATTGTGGAGCCGGAGCAGCCTGGCGAAATCAGCCGCACCTTTAAGCGCATTGCTGGGAGGATCAAGCATGGAAAAAAACAAAATGATGAAAAATAGAAAAAAAGTGGATTTTAGAGAGCTTTTTAGCAACAACCGTTTTGTGCTGCTCTTTTCGATTGTGCTTGCCTTTGTCATCTGGACTGCGATTTCCATGACGGCGAGCCCAGAAGAAACTTTCCTCATTAAGGATGTGCCAGTGGATTTCAGCCTCAAGGGGAGTATGCCGGAGCAGCTGGGCCTACAGGCGTTTGGAAACACTGATTTTAAAGTAGATGTAGAGGTATATGGAAAACGCTACATCGTTTCCAACCTGAGGCCAGAAGACATTAAGGTAACGCCGGTTTTGTCCAATGTCAGCTCTTCCGGTAAAAATGATGTGTCGCTGGTGGCTAAACCCGCAGATAATAGCGCTGAGTTTACGATTAACTCTCTTTCTCAAACAAAGGTGCAGGTTTATTTTGACACATATAAGGAAGTCTCTTATCCTCTAGAGCCGGATATCATTGCGGACAAAGTGATACCAGATGAGGGATATATTCAGGAGTCAACCTATTCTTCTGTTAGCAATGTGACGGTTTCCGGCCCGACAACAGAGGTGAACAAGGTTAGCAAGGTGGTGGCGCGCGTTTCTCTTTCCAAGCCGCTTACCAGTACGACTACGCTGGAGGCAAAGATCACGCCGATTGGTGAATATGGCGGTGTGCCGCAGTATCTAGATATTAATCACGGCCAATCAAACGTGACTGTGACGATCCGGGTATTAAAGCTAAAGGAGCTTCCGGTGACGGTATCTTACACGAATGAACCGTTGGCCTATGTTGCCAACCCCTTGCCCACGACCATTACCCCTTCCCGCGTTACAGTGGCGGCTGAGGAAGCTGATATTGACGCAATGGAGTCGTTTTCTGTTGGAACGATCGACTTTAGCGAGCTCGGTATGATCCGCCATACCTTTACCTTCCCCGCTTCTGCGATCAAGGAAGTAACTATAGTTGATAAAAGCATTAAAAATTTCTCTGTGGTAATCGATGCGCGGGATAAAACTTCGAAGCCCTATACGGTTTCTAAAAACAATATCACCATGCTTAATGAGCCAGATGAATTTCAGGTAACCGCCCTGGAGGATATCAAAAATGTTACGATTGTCGGCCCCAAATCATCCATTGACGCTTTAAATGCAGATGGGATCTATGCAGAGGTTGATTTGAGCACGATTGAACTCTCAGAGGGCCGTCAGGAAGTAACTGCCAGAGTATACGTCAGAAGCTTTAATGACTGCTGGGCATACAGCACTTATAAGGTGCCGATTCAGATCAAAGCAAAAACTGAGTGATGGATTTCTCGATCCGTCATTTTGAAAGGAGTGGAGCAGCAATCTTGAAAAAGCATATCTTGGCCTGCCTTGCTTTGGCTCTTAGCTTAGTGTTTTTATTCAGCGGCTGCTCGCTTCGTTTCACTGCTCTGCCAAACCTGCTGCGTCCCCCGAAGCCCATAGGGGAATATAGTGGCCTTCAGGAATCCTTTGAGTCATATGTTGCCACAGCCACGGGGAAAAACTTTTTATTGAAAACTCCAATTACCGGAGATTATCGTTCTTCCTTTATCATGTATGATATGGATAACGATGGGGAAGAAGAAGCGTTTGTGTTTTATACGCCCAATAAGGATCAGTCTACTGTCCGTGTGCATTTTATGGACAGCCAGAATGGAAAATGGAACATCCATAACGATTTCCCTGGTATAGGTAGCGATGTATATTCTGTATCATTTGCAGATTTAGATGAAGATGGAATATCTGAGCTGATTGTAGGATGGAATTTGTTTGAAAGCAAAGAAAGCAAAATGCTTTCTGTTTATCAATATAGCAACACGGATCATGGGCCGGTGATCAATACGTTGGCCCGGGAGGCCTTTTCCGCCATGCTGCCGGTTGATATTGACCACGACGGCAGTGTAGAGATTTTTTTGTTGACGCCGGAAACAAATGGCAATGCTCACGTCGCTGTGGGAAAATTGTTAAAAATGGAGAATGGCACTCTTGCTATGGTGAGTAAGGTGACGCTGGATCCTAAAACATTGAATTATGTGTCCATTAAGCAAGAGGATTTGGGCATTCAGGTTCCTCTTAAAATTTATATTGATGCGAATGTGGGTACCTCTGGAATGATCACCGAAATTGTTTATTGGGATAGTCAGAGCCAAAAGCTTGTTGCTCCTCTTTACAATGAAAAGAAAGGGATAAATCCGGTTACCCGGCGTTATGAGCCCATCGCTTCGCGGGACATTAACAATGATGCGATCTTTGAAGTGCCAGTTCAGATTATATTGCCAGATAGTGGATATGCAAGCTCAGACCTTCTTGCTAGCGATGCGGTGGGCACTGTGCAGACAGATCTGGCGGCAGAACAAAAGCTTTATCTGACAAAATGGGTGCAGTTTCAAGAGTTTGAGCCGCAGACGGGCAAGGTAGTCGCTTATAGCTCCATTAATTATTCAGATGGCTATATGTTCTTTTATCCCGATCAATGGGTAAAAGATGAGGAAAACCCTAAAATTACAATTATCAGCAATTTGCAGGAGCGGCGTTGGACTTTTTTTGCGAGGGAAAATGGTAAAATAGGGGAGGAACTTTTCAATATTTGGACGCTCCCAGCTGAACAATGGGAAAAAAGCCCGAACGCAGATTACACACTGTTAAAGGAAAATGGCAGCGTTGTTTATGTGGCACGTTTGTCGAGTGCTGCCTCGCAATATGATATTGATTTTGATCAGTTAAAAACAAGCATTTCGATTATTGAGTAAAGTGTTTCAAGAGAACATGATTTGTGCTTTTTCAGCACGAAACTCGGTGTGCGAACAAGATTATACATTGAAATTTTGGCTATGCCAAAACCGCGCAAGTTTGCGGTGAGGCGCAAGAAAGGGATGGACATAAGCAGGATGAAAACAGTTCTTGTAGCGGAGGATGAAGCGTCTATTCGTGATTTTATCGTCATCAATTTACAGCGTAGCGGATATGAAGTGTTGGAGGCAGGCGATGGGCTGGAGGCCTTGCATATCTATGACGAACGCAATGGCGAAGTTGATGTGGCACTGTTGGATATTATGATGCCGCAGATGGATGGGCTGGAGCTTTGTAAACAGCTGCGTGCCCGCAGTCCGCGTTTGGGGATCATCATGCTGACGGCGCGCACGCAGGAAATGGATAAGGTAACCGGCCTCTTGGTGGGGGCGGACGATTATGTAACAAAGCCTTTTTCACCATCTGAACTAATGGCGCGAGTTGACGCGATTTATCGCCGCGTTGAGATGAGCAAGGAGTCATCCGGCGCTAAGGAACAGGATGATACAGTGATTCTTGGGGAATTCGTGCTCAATCCGCGCAACCGAACGCTGACCAAAAGCGGCCGCTTTATCGATTTAACACAGGTAGAATTTCAAATCATGGAATGCTTTTTTCAGAATCCAGGCGCAGCGCTGGACCGGACGGATATCCTGAACCGTGTTTGGGGCAGCTCGTATTTTGGAGAAGGAAAAATCGTAGATGTCAATATCCGCCGCCTGCGCATGAAGATTGAGGATGAGCCGTCGAATCCCAAGCATTTGGTAACCATCTGGGGCCTTGGATATAAGTGGGTTGTTTAATTGCCGATCAAATTTGAAATTTGATATCATGGACAAAGGAGATGGGATGAAGTGCATTTCAGCGGCATCACAAGGCGCTGGGTAATCAATACGCTAGGCGTTATTTCTTCCCTGCTTCTTTTGGTCTCGATTATTGCCTCGATTGCAATTCATTTTTATTATTATGAATATGTCAAAATAGCGCTTAACTCCCATGTGAATGACACGGTTTCCACCTTTTTTAACCTGTATTACAATACAGACGAGCAGTTTGAAAATCGGGCGCGTGAGTTTGTAGAAAATTTCAAGGCAAAGGATAGCATGGAGGTCTGGGTGATCGATAAAAACGGAAAGGTGATTATTTCCTCCAGTGGATTCCCGATAGACGGCTCACCCGAAATGCCGGATTATCAGGAGGCGCTGGCTTCCAAAACTGCCAGCGGTACGGCCCGGTGGATAGGTCGTCTTCCATCCGGCGAAAAAGTGATGACCTTAACACAGCTGCTGGGTGAAAACGGTGGAGCTGTCCGTTATCTGATCTCACTGGAGGGAATTGATAATCAAGTCTCCACATTTATTTTGATTATTTTTTTTATTTGCCTTCTGGCGATTGCGTTGGTGGCAATGTCTGGTTCTTTCTTCATTCAATCCATTGTCAAGCCGGTCATGCAGATCAATGCGGCAGCGCAAAAATTTGCGCATGGTGACTTTAGCAGCCGGATTGACAGCCATCATTATAACGATGAAATCAGTGAATTGGGAGAAACTATCAACTATATGGCTTCGGAGCTTAGCGAGGCCGACCGGGTGAAGAATGATTTTATATCAACCATTTCTCATGAATTGCGCACTCCGCTAACAGCGATCAAAGGGTGGGGTGAAACATTATTGCAAGTGGGGGATACCGATCCAACGCTGTTATCCAAAGGAATGCAGGTGATTATTGATGAATCCGGCCGCCTGACCGGGATTGTAGAAGAGCTTCTTGATTTTTCCCGCATGCAAAACGGTAAGCTCAGCATGCGTATGGAGAAAATCGACGTATTGGCGGAGTTGGATGACGCTGTTTTTGTGTTTCGGGAGCGCGCACTGCGTGAAGGGATTGAGCTGATCTACAATGTGCCACATCTGCCCGCTCCGATGAATGGGGATGCGAATCGGATCAAACAAGTGTTTGTCAATATCTTGGACAACGCTTTTAAATATACAGAACAGGGCGGCAAAGTGATCGTTGTCGCTAATATTACGAACACAACGCTTGAAATCATGGTAGGCGACACTGGCTGTGGTATTCCGGAAGGAGATTTGCCACACGTAACGGAAAAGTTTTATCGCTCCAACGTTTCGGCCCGCGGCTCCGGGATCGGGCTTGCCGTGGTCGATGAAATTGTGAAGCTGCACCATGGCACTTTAAAAATTAACAGCGTAGTAGGAGAGGGAACGACGGTCTCCGTATTATTTACGATAGATCCGGTGGTTCTCCCTGATGAAAGGAGTTCACAGAATGAGTGATGGTAAAAACAAAGGAGTGCAGCATAAAACCTCTGTTGGGGGACAGGCTCTGATCGAGGGCATTATGATGCGCGGGCCGCGGGGCGCGGCGATGTCTGTCCGTCTGCCGGACGGTACGATTGATACAGAGTATAAGGATTATAAACAAATCAAGGATAAAGTGAAATTTTTAGGATGGCCAATTATCCGCGGAGTTGTCAGTTTTATTGAATCAATGGTTTTTGGCTATAAATGCTTGATGGAGTCGGCCGAAAAATCCGGATTGGATACGGAGGATGTCAAGGAAGAGGAAATGTCCAAACTAGACCGCTGGATTTCTGACCATTTTGGCCCGAAAATGATGGCTGTTATTTCGGCAGTGGCAATGGTGCTGGGGCTTTTATTGGCGTTTGCATTGTTTTTTTATCTTCCTTCTCTCATTTTTGACGGAATTAATACGCTTGCAAAAGGAGGGCTATTATCCTTTAAGGGCCTTATAGAGGGCACCATGCGTATTTTGATCTTCATCGCCTATATTGCGCTGGTTTCGCAGATGAAAGATATTAAACGTGTTTTCAGCTACCATGGCGCAGAACATAAAACGATTTTTTGCTATGAGCACGGGGAAGAATTAACGGTTGAAAATGTGCGCAAACAAATTCGCTTTCATCCGCGCTGTGGCACAAGCTTCATTTTTGTAATTTTAATTATCAGTATCCTTGTGGCCTCCCTGCTGATTTTGATTTTCCCTGAGCTTGGCAATCCGGAAAACCGGATTCTATGGATGTGCATTAAAATTCTCACGCTGCCCGTAACGATGGGATTTGGATATGAATTTATCCGCTATGCGGGTAGGCACGAAAATTGGCTGACAAAAACCCTTTCCGCGCCCGGTTTATGGATGCAGCGTTTGACGACGAAGGAACCGGATGACAGCATGATCGAGGTTGGAATTGCCGCCTTTAAAGCTGTGATTACCGATAACCCGGAGGATGACGCAATTTGATAACCTATCAGTCGCTTTATCAAGAGGCAATTGAAACCCTCCGGGAATCCGGCAATCCGGACGCCGCCTTTGACGCGCGCTGCTTGATGGAAAAAGCCTTTGGTTTTGATCGTACAGCGCTCTCTCTACACCGGGATCATGTGCCAGAGGAAAATAAAGAGCGCTATTTCAGGCGGTTATTCCGTCAAAGAGCAGAGGGGGAACCGCTTCAATATCTCATTGGGATATGGGGTTTTTTGGATGAATCGTTTCAGATCGGCCCAGGCGTATTGATTCCTAGGCCGGAAACAGAACTTCTTGCCCTAACCACCCTTCAGCGGCTAGAATCATGGGAGCATCCGGTAGTGTTTGACCTTTGTGCCGGAAGCGGCTGCTTGGGGTTGAGTATTGCAAAGAGGCGGCCCGACGCCGAGGTGTTTTTGCTGGAAAAATCAGAGGCCGCATTTGCCTATTTACGGCGCAATGCAGATCGTATTGCGCCAGCTAACACCCATCTGCAATTGGGCGATTTGATGGATGGCTTTCAGAGTTTTGACTTTCCTGCGCCGCAGGTGATCGTTTCAAACCCGCCCTATATTCGATCCGCAGAAATAAGCGGCTTACAGCGGGAAGTGCGGCACGAACCGCGTATGGCCCTTGATGGCGGAGAGGATGGTTTGCTGTTTTACCGGGTGCTGGCAGAACGCTGGGTTCCCTCCTTAAGCGAGGGCGGCATGATCGCCGTGGAATGCGGCGAAGGGCAGGCGGATGAGATCAGTGCCATTTTCCAAAAGGAGGGTCTGCACACCTGTTCCTATTTGGATTATGGAGAAATTGATCGAATTGTAACGGGAGGAAGGCCCACCGGTGCAATTGGATGAAAATTTACATTTTATCTGTTGACGCGCATGCTGTTTTAGGATACTCTAAGTAAGAATCATTTCATTCTGAGGAGTTTGAATACATGATATTGAATTTTTTCCGAAGCGGCGACTGGACGAGCGCGATGATCGGAGTATGCGTTTCCATTTTTGTCGTGTTTTGCACGCTTCCGATTCATGAATATGCGCACGCTTGGATGTCTACCAGGTTGGGAGATGACACGGCGCGGCTGAGCGGAAGGCTAACGCTCAATCCACTTGCGCACATCGACCCTATTGGCGCTGTAATGATCCTACTGATCGGCTTCGGATATGCAAAACCGGTGCCGGTCAATATGCGGAATTTTAAAAATCCAAAGCGCGATATGGCCCTCACAGCCTTGGCGGGCCCGGTTTCTAATTTGTTGATGGCTTTGTTCTTCATGGTTATCTATAATATTTTTGGCCTTTTTTTTGTCAACGAGAAGCACCATTATTTCTGTTGCTCTTTTATTTTTCAAAATGGCTGCGATGATTAATGTGAACCTTGCCGTGTTTAATCTGCTGCCGATTCCGCCACTGGATGGCTCCCGCATTTTAGGGCTTATTTTGCCGGATCAACTCTATTATAAAGTCATGCAGTATGAGCGGATTATCATGCTTGTCGTGCTGGCGCTGCTCTTTTTTCGGCGTATTGAGTTGGCCGCTGAGCTTTTTGAGCAATCTTGTTATGAAGGGGCTTCGTTCGTAGCCGGTTTACCCTTTTTACCGTTCCATTGAGGGGAGCGGATGAATGGATAAAAGTATCATATAAACTCCCCGTTTTTGAAGGCCCAATGGATTTATTGCTCCATTTAATCAACAAGCATAAGCTGAATATCTACGATATTCCGATCTTGGAATTGGTCGAGCAGTATGTGGCTGCCGTTCGCCAGATGCAGGAGGATGAAAATTTAGAGGTTACCAGTGAGTTTTTGGAAATGGCGGCACGCTTGGTTTATCTGAAAAACGGTCTCCTTGCTGCCGGTTCACGAAGAGGCGGATCAGTTGAAAAAAAGAGCTGACAGGAGAGTTGCTGGAGTATCGGGACTGCCAGCTCATGGCACAGAAGCTGGCGGAGCATACAGATGGATTTGACCACTATACGCGTGAACCGCAGGTTTTTGAAGTGGATCCCACCTACACGCGCCTACATGAACCGGATGAGCTGTTGTGCGCTTATCTTTCTGCTGTCGGAAAGGGGAAGCGAAGGCTGCCTCCTCCGGTGGAGTCGTTTACCGGAATTGTTTCCCATAAAATTGTATCTGTGGGTTCCAAAGTCGCCTTCATCCTGCGCCGGTTAATCCGCGGGCAGAAACAGCGGCTAGGGTCTTTTTTTGAAATTGCGCCTTCCCGTTCTGATATGGTGGCTACCTTTCTGGCCATGCTGGAGCTGATGAAAGCGAGGCGAATCCGTGTGGATGGAGACGGTGAAGCTGCGCAGGTGCTCTTGTTGCGCCGTTCGGACAAATCGTCCCATTCTTTCACCCAAGGGGAGGCGGATCATCTTTGAATGCCAAACAAATTCAGGCTGCTGTGGAAGCCGTTCTTTTTGCGGCGGGCGAACCGTTGGAATTATCCCGTTTGGCACAGGCGCTGGAGGTCAACGAGGGCCTGATGGAGCAAATTTTAAAAAACCTGGAGGCTCAGCTGGATGAGCGTGGGAGCGGCTTGTGTTTGCTCCGTTTGGGCAACCGGTATCAGCTTTGCACCCGCACGGAATTCGCTCAGAGTGTCCGCCAGGCATTGGAAATCAAGCGCAACGCTCCCTTATCCCAGGCCGCGTTTGAAGTGTTGGCGGTAGTTGCCTATAACCAGCCTGTCACCAAATCTTTTGTGGAACAGGTGCGTGGCGTAGATTGCTCAGGCGTAGTCAATACGCTATGCCAAAAGGGCCTTTTAGAAGAAAAAGGGCGGCTGGAGCTTCCGGGAAGGCCACTTCTCTATGGCACAACGACGGAGTTTTTACGTTGCTTTAGTTTTTCCTCACTGGAGGATTTGCCGCCGTTGCCTGGAGATCCATCTTCAGAAAAAACCCCCATAGAGGAGAGCGATGCGGCGGATTCAGAGGAATATGCGCTTTTACCGGCGCAGGGAGGGGAGATGAGCATTTGATTGTTCTCTACATATTGCTGGCAATCATTGCGCTGATCGTGTTGGCTTTCAGTTTTCGGTTGACGTTGCAGCTTGATTATCATGAGATGGTCGAGTTGGAAGTTCGATACTTATTCTTTCGATTTAAGCTCCTGCCGTGGGAAAAGAAGGAGAAGGCGCCTAAGGAGGAGAAGCCGGTGGAACAGAAACCACCGGAAGAAAAGAAACCGAATGATAAGCCCGCAAAGCCTAATCCACTCAAAGCTTTTTGGCAAAACGAAGGCGTAGACGGCGTGATTGCGCTGCTCAAAGAGACGGCCAGGATCGTATCCGGCATGTTTCGGAGTATTTTTAAGCATGTGATTATTGACAAGCTGTTTCTTCAAATGTATATTGGTTCCGGAGATGCAGCGCAAACCGCAAACGATTATGGAAAAGTTTGCGCTGAGGTGTTTCCTGCGCTCGGAGCGATTTGCTCTGTGATGAAGGTGCGGAAATATGATGTGGATCTTTCCCCTGATTTTTTAGCAAATCAAAATGAAACAGAGCTGCATGCAATCATCACCCTGCGCCCGATTTTCGTTACGAATGCGGCGGTTGTGATGGCTGTTCGGCTTTTGTTTAAGGTTATTTTCAAAGTGCTTTTTTCCAAACCAGATAAAAGCATGAAAATAGAATGAAAATTAAAGAAACTAAACAAGGTGGTGCTTCTTCATGAAAGAACAGTCTGCATCCGGGATCCTAGGCACAACAATTGAAAAAATCCGCGACCTGG
>ENA-OQDT01000825-OQDT01000825.1-human-gut-metagenome-genome-assembly--contig:-NODE-825-length-19688-cov-4.123358_pt1 | contig 19688 bp, 13 predicted proteins | sample MGYA00242786_ERZ504617 | MGnify/ENA primary metagenome ERZ504617 (study PRJEB26092, sample SAMD00036337) | human gut metagenome | host: Homo sapiens | study: EMG produced TPA metagenomics assembly of...
TGGCTCCTCCGGGTTGCCATCAACAAAAGCAAAATGCGCTCAAAAGCGGCTGGTTTACAAGGACGCAGCCTCTATTTGAGGCGCTGCCAGCACTTTCTCCGCAGGAGAATGAAGTGTTATCCTGCGTCCTTTCTCTGGATGAAAAATACCGGATACCAATCCACCTTTTTTATTATGAAGGGTATTCCATAGAAGAGATCGGGAAAATCCTCCGGCTCAACCCCGCAACCGTTGGCACACGCCTTGCGCGTGGGCGTGCACTGCTGAAAAAAAATGATTGGAAACATCGATTGAAAGAACAACTTTTGCACTGCTCTCAAAAGAATTTCGTGCTTTTCTCACACAGGCAGAAATTTCAGTTTCACCGATACCGAAAAAATCACCTATCTATTTAGAAAGGAATGGTCATTGATATGAAAACTGAACAAATGAAAACCATATATCATCATGCAATGGAACAGCTTCCGTTGGATGGGCTGGAAGCCCGTACACTAGAGAAGCTCTCATCCGCTAAAGATAAAAAGCGCGGCTTTCCGGCAAAGCGGATTGCCGCCGCGGCTGTCGCAGTGATGCTGCTCTGCGCCACGGGCGCTTTGATTCTATCGCATACCACTCAAATTGAGCTCACAAACACACAGGGCAGGGTTTCTGCACATTATACGCCGTTCTTTCCAAAAGAGGTAAACAGAGCGAATTGCCTGGTGAATCGAACTGAGGAAGAGCTGTTCCACACAAAAAATCTCGCTCCATTTTTAGGAACGGTTGAACGGATTCGAAATATCCGGGTAGATCTCAACGGTGCGGTTTCTTACCGGGCAATTGCCGATGTGAGCGTAAACAAGGCCTATCTGGGCAACGTGGAGCCCGGCAGTACCGTATCTATCCTGCTTCCCTGCTCTATCGGGCGGGGCGAATGGGCGACAGGTTCGGAGCTTGCCGCTTCCCTGCGGGAAGGCACGACCGGCATCTTTATGCCCATTGCCTACACGGTGGACTCCTATTGGGAGGAGAATGGCGCACGCATTGATTTGAGCGAGCTGGCACCCTATGGATTAATGGATGGAGAGCGCTACCTTTTCCTGCAAGGGAAGGATGGCAAGATGCAGTTTGCGCAGTACGCTTATCCATCACTCCAAGCGGATGCATCTCTAGGGGATATCGAGGCATTTGCGGAAAGTTTTTGGAAATAACGAAATTGTGCAAGGGGCTGTTGCAAAATGAAATGTTTTGCACAGCCCCTCTAATTCTGCGTTTATTCATGCATGACGCAACGCGCCCTTCCCCTAACAACCTGTAGGCCGGGTCTGCAACGATAGAACGGGGCCGCCTGCACACTAAAAGCAACCTTTATTTCCCAATAATTAATCCAATCATAATCATGGAGTAAATCACAAAAAAGACTATCGTGGCCGCTCCATACTTTTGCAGGTCAGAATCACCATAGCGCAGAGCACAGATTGTTTTATATGCGTATACTAGACCAAGGGCAAGAAAAAGAGATATAAATGAAGAAACAACCAGCCAAGCGCCAGGAGATACTGACATACTAATCCATCTCATTGACAAATCAAGTCACCTCCATGCCTTACAGGTTCCAAAGATGTTCCTCTGTTAGCTGCACATAAGACCAATCTCCCCAGTCAATTGAAAATCCCATGCCGAACGGAAGGCTGAAATCAATATGGTTTAAGAAGTATCCAATGCATTTATGGGCATATGTAGCAAAATGATTGACCGACGTCGTGCTGGAGTTATTGACTTTCCCTTCAAAAAATACAAACCCCGTCGCGGAAAGATAATGCGTGCTCGTTCCATGGGGCTGAGAAGAAATGGAACTCACAGGAATCCCGAACTCCATCGCATACCCATAGCCGCTGCCATCTTGCTTTAATTCATTATATGGCACATCATAAACATCCTCTCTGCTCTCCGTGACATACTGTAGCTTTTCATTTGTATAGCTTATGTTATACGTATAGGAATAGCAGCCCGACGCCGACTGAGGGATTACGCTTGTCGTCGTATCTCTGGATAGGCCAAAGGCATCTGTCGCTCTAAAAATCGGCAGTGTCTCCCACTGAAAAATGCCCGCAACACCATATTCCCTGCCCGCCGAGATCAAAAGGATCACCAGATGCAGGGTTCCTCCATTCAGTTTTCCGCTATTTCCCGGAGAAGGGATAACGATGTCGGACAATGGTGCGCGCGCGGCCTGAACCTGTTCCTGCACCGTTTCAAACGTTTCTTGCTGCGCAAGCTTTCGCTCCTTGACCGCTTGCGCATATGCGTTCTCATCCACTGTATCCATTTGGCCGGGAAACAAAGAGGATTCCACATAATAAGTAGATTTCGCCGTGATCTGCGTTGCGTTTTGAATCAACTCCATTTTATCCGCAGAGAGCTGCCGAATCATCTCGCTTGAAAGCGCAAGGGACGCCAGCTTTTTTTCGGCGGTTTCTATGGCAGATAATCCCCGGTAGTCGGCGTTTTGATAGGTAACCGTCTCTGTGCTTTCCTGCGGCTTCCCTCCTGCTTCCACAGCCTGAGCAGGCAGCAAAAAGGTGCATAAAAGCAGAATTGCGATCCATCCAGTCATCCATCTTTTGGTTTTCATTGATTCCCCTTGTTTCTTTATATTTATGGTCAACGAAAATGCACAGCCTAAAAATTTACAGTTTGAACCGAATCTTTCATTTCGTTGCATAAAGCTGATCATTTTCAATTTATGACAGAATTATCTTCCCCTTATTTATATCACTCTTCCATAAATTAGTCAATTATTGTTTTAAAATAATATACAAATAGATCGGAAATTCATTTATGATAGTAGGAACCATGCATTAGAAAAGCAGCCTGTGAATTTGGCAATTCACAGGCTACTTGTGTTACGACGATTCTCAACGCTTTTAAAAATCGCTCATGTATCTTTTACGTTTTCTTTTCATCATCATGGATCATGATATTGCTTGGTTTCTGCGACATTCCTTTTTACAAAATATTACATTTGAGCACGACCGCCAGTTCAACCTCTGAGAGCGGTTGTGGCCCGTCCTGTAAATCTTTCAGCGTAATTTTTTGCAATGCATCTTTGTTGCCGTTGCCATAGAGCAGCGCCATTACGACCGTATCCTGATTCGGGATGAGCTCCAAGGCTTTTTCGGCTATAACGGGCACAGTAAAAGCAAAGTCTTTTTCCAGCGGATCGTTTTGCGTTGTCTTGCCGCCCGCAAAACCGTTTTCACTCCCCTCGTCTATAAGATTGATTGCCCACCAGAGCGATCCCTCCCCATGGGCGGAAAAGAGCAGCACGCCCGTATCGCCGACGGCATTGGTGTTGGACGTTTCCCCTTTTTCAGTCATCTTGCCGTTCTCATAAATCTCAAACCATGCAAAAATAGATTGAGGCGTGCCATTCCAATGATATCTAAGGTAAAACTGAGAAAGCCCGTTCTCCGTAGGGGCTCCATAATTGATCTTCTGCTCAATCTCGCTGACCTGCGCGCCATCCAGCGGCTCGATTCGCCTTTGGTGATTCATAGAGCAGGCGCTCAGGGCAAAGAGCAACGCAAAAAATACCGCAAGCATTCTCTTCATATGCTTTTCCTCCCAATGTTGCTATCATCCTAGGCGATAAGGGCCCAACGTTCCCAGCACAAAGATTGATACATTGTTCATTTTTAAAAAACACCATGAAAATTTTGCAAAACCTTTTTCATATCGCTTTTTCATTTCATTAAAACATTCTATTATCATCCGGCAATATTACGTGAGCATTCTTGATAATGGTTAATGTGCTCAAAATTTATGGAATACTAATTTACGGTGTGTTTTTCGATAAACATGTTGATTTATATACTTTATATGCTATATTTTTGTATGGAATAAGTCAATCATTTTCCATAAATTTATATTACAAAATTTATCATCTATAGATTCCGGAATCATGCTGCACCTTCCATGAAAGCAAGTAGCCTGTGAATTTGGCAATTCACAGGCTGCTTGTGTTACGACGATTCATAACACTTCTAAAAACCGCTCATGTATCTTCCCGTTCGTCGCCAGCACGTCGTTGATCTCCGTGGCCGCCAGCATTTCCCCCTGCCAACCCGTCACGCATCCGCCTGCCTCCTGTATGAGCAGCTGCCCCGCCGCATAATCCCAGGGTTTCAAATGCCGCTCAAAATAGGCGTCGATCCGCCCACAGGCCCACATAGCAGAGGTCAAGCGCAGCGGAACCGGAACGGCGGATATCCTGGCAGGCCAGGAATACCGTTTGGAACCGCTCAAAATTCCGGGCAGCTTCTTCTTTATAATAGGGAGCAGTGCCGATTGCCACCAGGCAGGAGGCGATCTCCCGCGTTTGCGTGCATTGGATCGGAACGCCATTGCAATAAGCTCCCCTCCCCCGCTGCGCTGTAAAACAGCTCCTCGGTAAACGGGTTATAAACAGCGCCGAACACCACCGCTTGCCCATCATAAAATGCCAGTGAAACCGCGCTCATCTGATAGCCGTGGATCAGATTTGTCGTGCCGTCGATGGGGTCGAGAATCCAAGCAGGCCGCCCGCTATAATCCACATTCTCCTGCTCCTCCGCCAGAAAACCCGCCTGTGGGTGAAGCGCCAAAAGCCGCTCCTTCAAATAGGACTGCACGGCAAAATCCACCTGCGTAACATAATCTGCCTGCCCCTTCACAGTGACCTGCCGCGCCGCTTTTTCATCCATCACGATCGCTTTGGTCTCCAGCACCAGCTCCGCTGCCCTTGAAAATCCATCAAAATCCCCGCCTTGTTTTGGGCCGCCGCAGATCACTGTGCGGCGGCCCATTTATTCTATCCTGTTATGATATTTGATTCTTTTTCCGCGTCACCGTCAATACGGCTACTGCAACAGCCGCCAGGCCGAACGGAATCAGGCCGAGTACCCCGCTCGCCCGTATCAGCAATAGAGGGCGTGGGCGCCTCTTCTGCGGAAGGAGCGGCGCTTTCCTCTGGGGCAGGCGTGGGCTGCTCCGGTTGCGTTCCCTCTGGAGTGGGTTCTGGCCCATCCGGCTCTTGTGCAGGAGGCTCCTGAGAATCCGGCTCTTCCGGCCGCTCTGCTTGGATCAAAGTCAGCGCGCCGGTTTGCGGGTCCACCCGCATGAACTGGCTGTAATCCCCTGCCGCCTGCACAGTGCGCTGCGTATCCGAGAGGCAAAGCCACAAGATAAATTCCATCACCTGTGTATCATAGATGTAGCCCACATGCTTTAAATCTTTCAAAAACCATGTCTGCTCCGGCAAAAGGCAGGTGGAGGCGTCGATCACGCGATCTCCGGAGAGGTGGTTGTGCGTAGCATCTTGGCAGGAAGTATGCTTCTGCTGATAATCGGCCGGCAGTGTTTCATCTAAGAATGCACAGGTTGCATAGCCTGAGGTATATTTCGTATCGATCACGTTATCATTTTGCTCCCGGTAAGAGGGCGTAAGCGGCACACCCTGCAAATTATAGTGGGAAACAACATTGATCTTCGTCCCCGTTTCCATCGCGGCCCGAAACAGCTCCGGCAGTTTCTCCTGCACCTGATAATGATATGCATCAATCCGTGCAATCAGCTGTGCATCCGTTTTTTCGTCGAGCAAATAAGCCTTTGCCTCCTCATAATCCTCCAGGGCAATTAAATCCCAAATGCCCGGCATCGTCACAAAGGTATCCTGGAATACTTCATCATAAACGCGGCCCTTTAGATTTGCCACCAGCTCATCGAGCACTGGGAGTAGAATATCGATCACACCGGCCTGATCAAGCGCGTCGAGCAGGAGATTCACCACCTGCTGCCCCGCAACCTCCTTGAGAATTCGAATCAAGGCGTCTTTATGGAACTCGATCTTGCCCGTGAAGAGATCCCCCACGATGGTCGTCCCTGTAAAGGCGGAAGACAGCATGGTATAATTATCAATATCCTCACTTCCATACTGTGCAAGATAGGCGGCAATGATCGTCCCTCCCATGCTGGAGCCAATCAAGTTTACTTTATCATGGCCAGTTTCGCGCTTTGCTCGCTCCACATAGCCACGCAGTTCTTTCGCATGAGCCATGGGGTCGAGCCGCCAGTCGTAGTTAAAATAATATACGTGATCGGCGCCTATTTTCGCAGCGGCCGCACGCACAATGGCAGGCTCGTTGGTCAGGTAACCTTCCTCATTGACAAACTCCGGATAGTTCGCCATTGATTCCGGATAGACCGTAGTGGTAATCGCATAACGGCTGCTCCCATCCGGTTGACAAGCGAGCGGCTCCAGCAGGCATACACGGCAGGCAGCACCTCGTCGCCAAGCGTTTCATAGTCCTTTGTAACAGCAAAGCGTCAACGGGCCCGCAATTTACCCACGAGCTCCAAAATCGCCTGCGTGTCAGGTGCAAACACCTGGTTTTTCCCGTTCCGTGCCCGCATCCATCACCAGCGGCCATGCATTCATTCCGCTGACGACGATCAGCGGCGCCGTATCACAATTGCCCACAGCAAAGGCCGCCGGTATTCCCCCCATCAACAGCAGCACAGCCAAAAGCAAACAGATTACCTGACGACACATTTTTTTCATAATTCTCTCCCTCTTTCCCAAATCTCTCATGGAAAAGATTACATGATTTTATTTGAATTGTCAATAAAGACGGTAAAAGAAATCACCGCGGATGCATCTTCCTTGCATACCGCGGCGATGTTTCCGTAAAAGATTTTGTAAAACCGGCGTCTCGCCCGAATCACTTTTGCGATTTCACTCAGGGCTTACCCCTTGGTCAATCGAGCAAAATTGGCCATCAGCTTTTTGGTGCCTGCTTTTTCAAAGGCGATCTCCAGCAGCGTATCATTGCCCATCGGCTGTGCGGAGAGCACAACGCCCGTTCCAAATAGCTTGTGCCCCACCGTATCGCCCACCCGGTAGGAGCCCGCAGGCGCAGAGGGCTTAGGCGCCGCCGGGCCAAAGGAATGGTCAAACGTTTTCTTCGGCTTTGCGGCACGCTGTACAGAGGGCTTCTGCTGGGAGAGCGTGACCTTGCGCTTCTCTTCCACAAGCCCCTCTGGAATCTCCTCTAAAAACGGTGAGGGCGCGTTGTGGCTCGTGCTGCCGTAGAGCATACGTGTGCGCGCGTGCGTCAGATACAGCCGCTCTTTGGCGCGCGTAATGCCCACATAGGCAAGCCTACGCTCCTCCTCCATTTCACTGGCAGAGTAGAGCGATTGGATGCCGGGGAAAATTCCCCTCTCCATCCCCGGGATGAATACCACCGGGAATTCCAAGCCTTTGGCGGAGTGCAGCGTCATGAGGACAACGGTATCCGCCTCCTCATTATAATTATCAATATCCGTCATCAAAGCGACCTCTTCGAGGAAGCCATTGAGATCGCCCTCTTCGTTATCCTCACTGTAGCGCAGAAGGTTGGAGGAAAGCTCCTGGATATTCTCCAGCCTGTCCTGATAGGTTTCACGATCCAACGCAAGGGAGTCGAGGTAGCCCGTATCTCGCATTGCCTTTTCAAACAGCTCGTTGAGCGGCAATTCCTCCGCCGCCTCGGCAAGCCCATCAATGATCTGGGTGAATGCCCGCAAACGCGGCGCAGCCCGCACCAACTGCTCATATTCATCCGCATGGGAAATCACTTCGTAGAGGCTCAGGCCCAGCCCGGCCGCAATCTGTGCGGCATGGTTGATGGTAGTTGCGCCGATGCCGCGTTTAGGCTCGTTGATGATCCTGCGCAGGCGGATATTATCCGCCGGATTACTGATTACAGAAAGATAAGCAAGCGCATCGCGAATCTCCTTGCGCTCATAGAAACGGTGGCCGCCGATCACACGGTATGGCACGCCCATACGCACAAAAGTGCGCTCAATTGCGTTTGACTGGGCGTTCATTCGATAAAGAACCGCATGATCGCTCCATTTTCTCCCTCCCTTGACGGAATCCATAATGGTATCTGCGATAAAGGTGCTTTCCTCCTGCTCGTCAAAGGCGTTATCCACCACAATTTTTTCCCCGGGGCCGTTCGCTGTCCAGAGATTTTTGCCCTTTCGCTCTGTGTTATGGGAAATAACAGCATTGGCTGCATCCAAAATATTCTGAGTGGAGCGGTAATTCTGCTCCAGGCGGATCACTTTTGCCTTATGATACTGCTCCTCAAAGGAGAGAATGTTCTCTATTGTAGCGCCTCGAAAGCGGTAAATGCTCTGATCGTCGTCGCCCACCACGCAGAGATTGCCGCTGCCTCCGGCCAGCAGGCTGGTAAGCCGATACTGTGCATGGTTGGTGTCTTGGTACTCATCCACCATCACATAGCGAAAGCGGTTTTGATAGCGGGTGCGCACCTCCTCGTTTTCCTCCAGCAGCTTCACCGTATTGACAATCATATCGTCAAAGTCCATTGCATCTGCATCCCGCAACAGCTTCTCATAAAGCCGGTAGGCTTCGCCAATCTTGCGCAAGCGCACATCGTCGCCCGCATCGTTCAGATAGTCTTCTGGGGAGATGAGGCTATCCTTTGCATGGCTGATCTCATGCAAGAGCGTTTTGTGGGAGAGCATTTTATCATCAATGTTGAGCAGCCTCTGGCATTCCTTCATCACACGCTTAGAATCATCCGTATCATAAATCGTAAAGTGGCTGGTATAACCAATGCTTTCCCCATCCCGCCGCAAAATGCGGGCGCAGGTGGAATGAAAGGTGCTTGCCCATATATCCTGCCCATCCGGGCCGAGCATTGCCTCCAGCCGCTCTTTGAGCTCACCGGCCGCCTTATTGGTAAATGTAATTGCAAGAATTTGCCACGGCTTCGCAGGGCGAACAGCCAATAAATCCGCGATCTCATCGGTATATTCCTGTGTGCCGTCGCGGTATTCCTCCAGCATACGGATTTCTTCTTCTGTGAGAGATACCGAAAATTCCCGAGCGCCATATGCGCATCCATATTTCACAATATTGGCAATCCGGTTGACGAGCACAGTCGTCTTTCCGCTCCCTGCCCCCGCCAAAATCAACAAAGGACCCTCTGTGGTAAACACAGCCTCCCTCTGCATCGGATTCATACGTGAAAATTCTTTTTCCATAACCTGCCTGCGCAGGGCCTGCAATTGCTCCTGAGTCATTATGCACCGCCTAAACTATGTAAATATGGAACCCTATTTTGATGAACTTCTAATTTTTTTAAAAATGTTTCAATCCGATATCGAGGGCGCGCCTTCACTTCACTATAAATTTTGCCGATATATTCTCCCACCACGCCCAAACAGAACAACTGGATTCCGCCCAGCAGCCAGATGGAGCAGATAATTGCCGTCCATCCGCTGACTGCAACGCCGCAGATTTTGGAAATCAAAGCATATAACAGCCCGATCACACTTAGGCATCCAATCAGGATACCAGCCGCAGAAATAAGCCGCAAGGGCCGCACGCTGAAGGAAGTAATACCGTCCATCGCAAAGGCAAGCATTTTGCGCAGCGGATATTTCGATTCCCCCGCATAGCGTTCACTGCGGTCATAATATACATAGTCGGTAGAATACCCAATCAGCGGAACGATCCCCCGCAAAAACAGGTTGACTTCCTTGTATTCCGACAAGGCGTCCAGCGCCCGCCTGCTCATCAGCCGGTAATCCGCATGGTTATAAACCGTTTCCACCCCAAGCAGATGCATCACCTTATAGAAGCCAAGTGCGGTCGTCCGTTTGAAAAAGGTATCTGTCTCCCGCTTATTGCGCACACCGTAAACGATATCTGTGCCTGCATTGAATTTATCAATAAATGCCTCAAGAATATGGATATCATCCTGCAAATCCGCGTCCATAGATACCGCACAATCGCAATATTTACGTGCCTCCATCAAGCCGGCCATCAGTGCGTTTTGATGGCCACGGTTATGCGCAAGCTTTAGGCCGCATACAAAAGGATTTTCCCGATGCAGCGTTTCAATTTTCTCCCAGGTGGTATCCTTACTACCATCATCCACCAGCAGAATCCGGCTTTCAGGGGCAATTTTTGATTTCCGCTCCAAATCTGCCAAAAGGGGTGTGAGTTCCTCCACTGTATGCTCAATCACTGCCTCTTCATTATAACATGGAATGACCAAATATAAGATTCCCATCCGCTATGACCTCCTTTTTACCAGACAGGGACGCCCTTCATTTTGTACAGCGCGCCTTCTCCCCATATGCAAAAATATGCACTGCCTTCAAGCCGCTTTGTGGCCCCCTGCTTAACGACCCTACGCACAGAATGCGGAAACCGGATGCTTTTTCCCTCTTTGCGGGCAGGCATCCGGATTCTTTCCCTTTTTGAATAGAATTATCACACCATACGCGCAAACCATCCCCCACAAAAATGGCGTTGCCGCATCGCGGCAGGAGGCGTTTCGCGCCGACAGGCATTTTTTCAATGCTTCAAACTTTGTTTGAAGCTATCATACCATAGCAGAGTCAAAAATTCAAGGCAGAAGCAGGGATCCATATAAAAGAAAACGGCCCAGGCAAAACGATTTCCGTTTTGCCTGAACCGTTCCGTTGTGGAAAAAAATTATTCGTTGATCTTGATGACAACGCCCGAGCCAACCGTACGGCCGCCTTCACGGATAGCGAAGCGGAGGCCTTCCTCGATGGCGATGGGGGTAATCAGCTCAACATCCATCTCGACGTTATCGCCGGGCATGCACATCTCAGTGCCTTCGGGCAGCGAGATGATGCCGGTTACGTCGGTGGTGCAGAAATAGAACTGCGGACGATAGTTGTTGAAGAACGGTGTATGACGGCCGCCTTCATCCTTGGTCAGAACATAAACCTGGCCGCGGAACTTCGTGTGCGGATGAATGGAGCCGGGCTTAGAAAGAACCTGGCCGCGCTCGATCTCATTGCGCTGAATACCGCGAAGCAGGGCGCCGATGTTGTCGCCAGCCTCGGCATAGTCGAGGATCTTGCGGAACATTTCGATACCGGTAACAACCGTCTTCTTCTTCTCATCCTTCAGGCCGACAATTTCAACTTCCTCACCAGTCTTCAACTGGCCGCGCTCCACTCTACCGGTGGCGACAGTGCCGCGGCCGGTGATGGTGAACACGTCCTCAACAGGCATCAGGAAAGGCAGGTCCGCCTTGCGGTCCGGCGTCGGGATATAGCTGTCAACAGCCGCCATCAGCTCCCAAATGCACTTCAGTTCGGGTGCATCCGGATCATTGCCGGCATACTCAAGAGCCTTCAGAGCGGAACCCTGGATGATCGGTGTATCGTCGCCCGGGAACTCATACTCGTCAAGCGTCTCACGGATTTCCATTTCAACAAGCTCAAGCAGTTCCGGATCATCGACCTGATCGCACTTGTTCATGAAAACGATGATATAAGGCACGCCAACCTGACGGGCAAGCAGAAGGTGCTCCTTCGTCTGCGCCATCGGGCCATCGGTCGCTGCGATAACGAGGATCGCGCCGTCCATCTGTGCTGCGCCGGTGATCATGTTCTTGATATAGTCGGCATGGCCGGGGCAGTCAACGTGAGCATAGTGGCGGGAATCCGTCTCATACTCAACGTGAGCGGTGTTGATCGTGATGCCGCGCTCGCGCTCTTCAGGAGCCTTATCGATGTTTGCGTAATCAACGAAGTCCGCATCGCCCTTCATTGCAAGGGTCTTGGTGATGGCCGCCGTCAGAGTGGTTTTACCATGGTCGACGTGGCCGATGGTGCCAATGTTTACATGGGGTTTGGTTCTGTCGAAATGCTGCTTTGCCATTTGGATTGTTCCTCCTTTTATCTTAGAAACTTCATTCTTTTACTGTTTATAAAAAACAGGCTGTTCAGTGCTCAGGGGTATTTTATCAATTCCCACAAGGGATTGCAAGCGTTTTACGAAATTTATTCGTCGCCTGTTTTCGCGCGGGAGCTGATGATCGTATCCGCAATGGATTTCGGAACCTCAGTGTAGTGGCTGGGCTCCATCACATACTGGCCGCGACCCTGCGTTTTGGAGCGCAAATCGGTCGCATAGCCGAACATGTTCGACAGCGGCACGAAAGCGTTCACCTGCGTTGCGCCATTGCGGGTTTCCATGCCCTGCATAAGCCCGCGCCGGGCGTTGATATCGCCGATCACGTCGCCGAGATAATCATCCGGCACAATCACAGTAACCTTCATGATCGGCTCCATGAGAACCGGGGCCGCCTTGCGCATTGCTTCCTTAAACGCCATGGAACCAGCGATTTTGAAGGCCATCTCCGAGGAGTCGACCTCATGGTAGGAGCCGTCATACAGCGTTACCTTGACATCCACCACATTGAAGCCTGCCAGTACACCGGAGAGCATAGCGCCCTTGATACCCTGTTCCGCCGGGCCGATATATTCCTTCGGGATCGCGCCGCCAACGATAGCATTGACAAACTCATAACCCTTCTGCGGATTCGGCTCAATGCGGATCTTGACATGGCCATACTGGCCGCGGCCGCCGGACTGACGCGCATATTTCGTGTCGACGTCGGCTTCCTTCGTGATCGTCTCGCGATAGGCTACCTGCGGCTTGCCGACGTTTGCCTCAACCTTAAATTCACGCAGCATACGGTCAACGATAATCTCCAGATGCAGCTCGCCCATGCCGGCGATGATCGTCTGGCCCGTTTCCTCATCCGTATAGCAGCGGAAGGTCGGATCTTCCTCCGCAAGCTTAGCAAGCGCAATGCCCATTTTCTCCTGACCGGCCTTCGTCTTGGGCTCGATAGCCACACGAATAACCGGCTCTGGGAATTCCATGGATTCAAGCACAACCGGGTGCTTCGCATCGCACAGCGTATCGCCCGTGGTCGTATTTTTTAAGCCGACCGCAGCGGCGATGTCGCCCGCGTAAACGCATTCGATATCCTGCCTGTGGTTTGCGTGCATCTGTAGAATGCGGCCCATGCGCTCGTTGCTATCCTTCACAGAGTTGTAAACCGTGCTGCCCGCCTCGACCGTGCCGGAATAAACGCGGAAGAAGCAGAGCTTGCCCACATAGGGGTCGGTTGCGATCTTAAAGGCCAGCGCGGCAAACGGCTCGTCATCAGAGGATTTGCGATCCTCCTCCTCGCCGGTCTCCGGATTCGTGCCTTTGATATCCGGCACGTCCGTCGGCGCGGGCATAAAATCAACGATTGCGTCAAGCAACATCTGCACGCCCTTATTACGGTAAGAAGTGCCGCACAGAACAGGCACCATCTCATTGGCAATGGTGGACTTGCGAATGCAGTTTTTGATCTCTTCAATCGTCAGTTCCTCGCCGCCGAGATATTTCTCAAGCAGGTCTTCATCCTGCTCAGCAACATGCTCCATGAGCTCTGTGTGATATTTCTCCGCCAGCTCACGCATATCCTCCGGAATATCCTCATCACGGATGTCGAGGCCCTTGTCGTCATAGTACATTTCCGCACGCATGGTGACAAGGTCGATGATGCCGCGAAAATCGGCTTCAGAGCCGATCGGAAGCTGGATGGGCACCGCGTTGCATTTCAAGCGATCTTTCATCATGTCGACAACATTGTAGAAGTCGGCGCCCATAATATCCATCTTATTCACATAGGCCATGCGCGGCACATGGTACTTATCAGCCTGACGCCAAACGGTCTCAGACTGGGGCTCGACGCCGCCCTTCGCACAAAATACAGTGACAGATCCGTCAAGTACGCGCAGAGAGCGCTCAACCTCAACGGTAAAGTCCACGTGGCCGGGGGTGTCGATAATATTGATGCGATGCCCTTTCCAGAAACAGGTGGTAGCGGCGGAGGTGATGGTGATGCCCCTCTCCTGCTCCTGCTCCATCCAGTCCATGGTCGCATCGCCGTCGTGCGTTTCACCAATCTTATGGTTCACACCCGTGTAAAACAGGATGCGCTCCGTCGTCGTGGTTTTGCCGGCGTCGATATGGGCCATGATACCAATGTTTCTGGTGAGCTGTAATGATACCTGCCTTGGCATATAAACCTCCAATTGCCATGCGCGCGGCACGGCGCTCAAGAATTAAAACCTGTGGCCAGCTGCATGCGCGCTCCAAACCGGAGCGCACATAGCGCCGCCCCCCGCGCCAAGCAAAATGCAGCGCAGGTGTGTGCTTACCAGCGGAAGTGTGCAAACGCCTTGTTGGCTTCTGCCATCTTGTGCGTGTCTTCGCGCTTTTTATATGCGGAACCGGTGGAATTGACTGCATCCATGATCTCATTTGCAAGCCGTTCCTTCATGGTCCGCTCAGAGCGCTGGCGGCTGTAAAGCGTAATCCAGCGCAGGCCCAGCGTCTGACGGCGCTCGGGGCGAACTTCGATGGGCACCTGATAGGTCGCGCCGCCAACACGGCGTGCTTTGACCTCGAGAACAGGCATTACGTTCTCCATCGCGGCTTCAAAAACCTCAAGGGGCTCCTTGCCGGTTTTTTCCCGGATGATCTCAAAGGCGTCGTAAACAATCTTCTGGGCGACACCCTTTTTGCCATCATACATAACACTATTGATAAGCCGTGTTACAAGCTTTGAATTGTAAAGCGGATCGGGCAAAACATCACGCTTTGCGATCTGGCCTCTTCTTGGCACTTCGCTTCCCTCCTTCATAAAAATGATATCATCGGTACTCGAGTGACAAAATTCCCGTGGCGCCAATGAGAGGCATATCTATTGATACACTCTCACTGGTTGCAAGGCGGCAAGCCGCCTGTAGCCTGCAAGAAGATTTGTCTGTTTGGGTTCCTGGCTGCGTGCCGGATTACTTTTTGGCAGCCTTCGGGCGCTTCGCGCCGTACTTGGAGCGTGCCTGCATTCTGCCGGAAACGCCCTGCGTGTCAAGGGTTCCGCGTACGATATGGTAACGCACACCGGGAAGATCCTTCACACGGCCGCCGCGGATGAGGACGACGCTGTGCTCCTGTAGGTTGTGGCCGACGCCGGGGATATAGGCGGTTACCTCGATCCCGTTGGTCAGGCGGACCCTCGCAATTTTACGAAGCGCAGAGTTCGGCTTTTTCGGCGTGATCGTCTTGACCGCTGTGCAGACGCCACGCTTTTGCGGGGAATCCTTATCGGTCATGATGTTCTTCTTGGAGTTGAGCCCCTTGAGAAGAGCAGGCGCCTTCGCCTTTTTCTCCGACGTCTCCCGTCCATTACGGACAAGTTGGTTAAAGGTTGGCAAGTTACTTTCACCTCCTGATATTAAATCAAGCCTAATCTATCGTGCAGGGCGCGCAACGCGCCCATAGCACCAAAACAATAAGAAAAATAGATTCGCACAATTGAAGATTCTAGCACGCAGAGACAAGCTTTGTCAAGCGCTCAAACGGCTTTCACAGAAAGAAGAATCCGGTAAACGGCAAAAAGTTTTGTTTAAATTGTAAAATTCGCTTTTGATCGGGCTTAGACCGCTTCCCCTTCCACCTCTGCGGGCATCTCCGGCGTTTCCTGCGGGACGGGCACCACCTCTACATCGCTGTAGCACTTCATACCCGTGCCGGAGGGGAGGAGCTTGCCGATGATGACGTTTTCCTTAAGCCCCAGCAACGGATCGCTCTTGCCCTTGATCGCCGCATCGGTCAAGACGCGAGTCGTCTCCTGGAAGGAGGCGGCGGAGAGGAAGGAATCCGTCGCAAGGGAGGCCTTCGTAATACCGAGCAGCACGGGCTGGACGGTTGCCTCTTGCAGCGCTTCACCGGTTTCGGCCGCGCGGGCGCGGACTGCCTCATTCTGCGCGATTAACTCGCTCTTATCAATCGTTGCGCCGGGCAGGAGCGTGGTATCCCCTGCGTCGGCCACGCGGACCTTCTTCATCATCTGGCGGACGATCACTTCAATATGCTTATCGTTAATATCAACACCCTGCATCCGGTAAACGCGCTGTACTTCACGAATGAGGTAGTTGTGCACCGCATCTACACCGCGCACAGCAAGCACATCATGCGGATTCACAGAGCCCTCCGTGATGATCTCGCCCTTTTCGATCGTTTGGCCTTCCTCCACCCGTAGGCGAGAGCCATAGGGGATCAGGTAGCTGCGCTCATCGTGATTCTCCATATCGGTGACGACAACATGTTGCGACTTTTTGATTTCCTGCATGGAAACAACGCCGCCGATTTCGCTAATGATCGCCAGGTGCTTTGGCTTGCGCGCCTCAAACAGCTCCTCAACGCGGGGAAGACCCTGCGTGATATCGGCAGAGGACGTAACGCCGCCGGTGTGGAACGTACGCATTGTCAGCTGTGTGCCGGGCTCACCGATGGACTGAGCGGCAATGATTCCGACTGCCTCACCCACGGTAACCGGATCACCCGTGGCAAGGTTCGCGCCATAGCACTTGATGCATACGCCATGCTTGGACTGACAGGTGAGTAAGGAACGGATTTTGATCTTTGTCACGCCGGAAGCAACGATGCGCTCCGCATCGGACTCCTTCATCATCACATCCTTGCTCATGATAAGCTCGCCGGTCTTTTCGTCGATGAGATCCTCCACCAGGAAGCGGCCGGTCAAACGCTCTGTCAGGCCCTCGATCATCTCGTTGCCATCTTTGATATCATAGATTTCAAGGCCGTCTGTGCAGTGGCAATCCTCTTCGCGGATGATCACATCCTGCGAGACGTCGACCAGACGGCGGGTCAGGTAGCCGGAGTCTGCCGTACGCAGCGCTGTATCAGCCAAGCCTTTCCGAGCGCCGCGGGAGGAGATAAAGTATTCGAGAACGTTAAGGCCCTCGCGGTAGTTCGCGCGAATGGGAACCTCAATCGTGCGGCCCGCCGTGTTGGCAATCAAGCCGCGCATACCGGCAAGCTGCCGCAGCTGACTATCGGAACCACGGGCGCCGGAATCGACCATCATATAGATAGGGTTATAGTGGTCAAGGTTTGCGGTCAGCTCAGAGGATACCTTCTTCGTGCAGTCCTCCCACACCTTGATGACATGGCGGGAGCGCTCCCCATTTGAGATAAAGCCGCGCTGGAAGTTCGCGTTGATCTTATCGACCTTCTCCTCCGCCTCAGCGAGGAATTCCGCCTTCTTCGGCGGGATGGTCGCGTCGCAAACCGCGACAGTGATGCCGCTCTGTGTGGAATATTTATAGCCCTGCGCCTTAATGCGGTCAAGCATCTCGGCGGTCACTGCCGTGCCGTGCACCTTGATGCACTTGTCGATAATCTTGCCGAGCATCTTTTTATTGACCAGGAACTCAACCTCCAGCTTGAAGGCATTTTCCGGATCGCTACGGTCCACAAAGCCCAGATCCTGCGGGATCGGATCGTTAAAGATCACGCGGCCCAGCGTCGTTTCATAAAGCTGTGAACGCAGTTCGCCCTCGACCTCGCGGGTCATACGGATTTTAATCTTAGAATGCAGGCCGATCGCGCCCGCGTCATAGGCCATAATCGCTTCGCTGACATCGCGGAAGCACTTGCCCTCGCCCGGCTCGCCTGGTTTTACCAATGTCAGGTAGTAAGAGCCGAGCACCATATCCTGCGTCGGCACCGCGACGGGCTTGCCATCGGAGGGCTTTAGCAGGTTGTTGGCCGCCAGCATCAGAAAACGGGCCTCCGCCTGCGCCTCTGCGGACAGCGGCACGTGGACGGCCATCTGGTCACCGTCGAAGTCCGCGTTGAACGCGGTGCAGACCAGCGGATGCAGCTTGATCGCGCGCCCCTCTACAAGAACCGGCTCAAACGCCTGAATGCCAAGCCTGTGCAGCGTAGGTGCACGGTTGAGCATGACCGGATGATCCTTGATGACGATCTCCAGCGCATCCCACACCTCGTTTTTCGCACGCTCGACCATCTTACGGGCAGATTTGATGTTGTTCGCCTTATTGGTTTCTACCAATCGTTTCATAACGAAAGGCTTAAACAGCTCCAACGCCATCTCCTTGGGCAGGCCGCACTGATAGAGCTTGAGCTCCGGCCCGACGACGATTACGGAACGGCCGGAATAGTCGACGCGCTTTCCGAGCAGGTTCTGACGGAAGCGGCCCTGCTTACCTTTGAGCATATCGGAGAGAGATTTCAGGGGGCGATTGTTCGGGCCCGTCACAGGGCGGCCGCGGCGGCCGTTGTCGATCAGGGCGTCCACCGCCTCCTGAAGCATACGCTTTTCATTGCGCACAATGATGTCGGGCGCATGCAGTTCCAAAAGCCTTTTCAGGCGGTTGTTGCGGTTAATCACGCGGCGGTAAAGATCGTTTAAGTCAGAGGTTGCAAAGCGGCCGCCTTCCAGCTGCACCATCGGGCGGATATCCGGTGGGATAACCGGGATCACATTGAGAATCATCCAATCCGGCCGGTTACCGGATTGATGGAATGCCTCCACCACTTCCAGCCGCTTGAGGATGCGTGCCTTCTTCTGGCCCGTCGCTGTTTCCAGCTCCTCGCGCAGTTCCTTGGCGAGCGCTCCCACATCGATTTCCGCGAGCAGCTCCTGGATTGCCTCCGCGCCCATGCCGGCACGGAATTCATCCTCATACTTCTCGCGCATATCCGCATATTCCTTTTCGCTCAGGGTCTGCATTTTTTGCAACGGCGTATCGCCGGGATCAATCACGATATAGAGCGCAAAATAGAGGATCTTCTCCAGAATACGGGGAGAAATATCGAGCATCAGACCCATCCGGGACGGAATGCCCTTAAAATACCAAATGTGTGACACCGGCGCTGCCAATTCAATATGGCCCATGCGCTCACGGCGCACCTTATTTTTTGTAATCTCGACGCCGCAGCGCTCGCAAATTTTTCCTTTATAACGGATACGTTTATATTTTCCGCAGTGGCATTCCCAGTCCTTTGTAGGGCCAAAGATACGCTCGCAAAACAGGCCGTCGCGCTCAGGCTTCAGGGTGCGGTAGTTGATTGTTTCCGGCTTTTTGACCTCACCGTAGGACCATTCGCGGATCTTTTCGGGCGATGCCAGACCGATTTTGATGGATTCAAAGGTGATATTTTCCATAGAACGATCACATGCCTTTCTTTCTGGTTCTACGCCGGGAAGTGGGGCGTAAAACCGAATTGAAAAAGGGCTTTTTTTCCTGCTTGGGAGATGCCTGCCGCCCTTTCCGGCCGGCACCCCCGCTCCTGTCAAAACCGTTTAGTCGTCGTAATCGTCGAGCATATCGTCCGGCTCGAAGACATCTTCCTCTTCTTCAAAGAGGTCCTCTTCCGGAGCATCGCTGCCCGCGGCATCACCGGCAATATTCTCCAGTTCAATGCCCTCGCCCTCCAGGCTGAAGCCTTCGGCGGTATCCATATCGTTCACCTCGCGGAATACCTCTTCATCCGCATTGCTGAAGCTGGGTTCGTCGCCGTCGAAATTCTGCTTGAGATCGATTTCATTTTCTTCCTTATCCAGCACCTTCACATCCAGGCCAAGGCTTTGCAGCTCTTTAATGAGCACCTTGAAGGATTCCGGCACGCCGGGCTTCGGCACATTTTGGCCCTTGACGATTGCCTCATAGGTTTTCACACGGCCGACTACGTCATCCGACTTGACCGTTAGGATCTCCTGTAAAGTATAGGCGGCGCCATAAGCCTCGAGCGCCCAAACCTCCATCTCGCCAAAGCGCTGGCCGCCAAACTGCGCCTTGCCGCCCAGCGGCTGCTGGGTAACCAGGCTGTACGGGCCGGTGCTGCGCGCGTGGATTTTGTCGTCCACCAGGTGGTGCAGCTTCAAATAATACATATAGCCCACGGTAACGGGGTTGTCGAACTT
>ENA-OQDT01000826-OQDT01000826.1-human-gut-metagenome-genome-assembly--contig:-NODE-826-length-19676-cov-5.029362_pt1 | contig 19676 bp, 17 predicted proteins | sample MGYA00242786_ERZ504617 | MGnify/ENA primary metagenome ERZ504617 (study PRJEB26092, sample SAMD00036337) | human gut metagenome | host: Homo sapiens | study: EMG produced TPA metagenomics assembly of...
GACCGCATTGTGCGAGGTCGCCGTTGACGTCGGCCATCACTCCATTCCGTGATGTTCAGATAAGGGTATTTCTCGTAAAGGGCTGCATACGGCAGTTCGGCGCCTTCTTTTTCAATGGCGGCTTTCTCCTGCGCACCGATGGGCGCGTTTGTATTTCTGCACCAGTTTGGCATTGCGCGGACGGCAGGGAGCGGCGCTTCCGTTGAACGGTGATAACGATGGGCAGCGGGCCTTCCACAGTCTCCACACCGCCGTCGATATGGCGTTTTACGGTAATCTTTCCGGCTGCTTTGTCCACATTCAGAATCTCTTCCGCATAAGTAACCTGCGTCAATCCCAACTTCTCAGCCACTTGCGGGCCTACCTGTGCCGTATCGCCGTCGATGGCCTGGCGTCCGCCGATGATGATGTCATAATCGCCTATCTTCCTGATGGCGGTGGCAAGGGCGTAGGAAGTAGCCAGCGTATCGGCTCCGGCAAAAGCGCGGTCGGTCAGCAGATAGCCGTTGTCGGCGCCGCGGTAAAGTCCTTCACGGATAACTTCGGCTGCGCGTCCCGGTCCCATGGTCAGGATGGTTACGGTGGAGCCCGGATGTGCATCTTTCAGCCGGAGAGCTTGCTCAAGGGCATTCAGGTCTTCGGGGTTGAAGATGGCGGGGAGTGCCGCGCGGTTAATGGTTCCGTCGGCTTTCATGGCATCTTTCCCAACGTTGCGTGTGTCGGGAACTTGTTTTGCCAGTACAACGATTTTCAAACTCATGTTATTAATTATTAGTATTAGTATTCCATATGTCAGTACCGGGAATAGGAGTAGTAGAGTCCTGCTACTGAAATTGTCCGGTTAACTATCAGCTTGCAAATTTACGCAAAGAGATTGGGTTTGACAAGAAAACAAGGTAAAAAATGCACATCCGGGGAGATTTTGAGCAAAAACGCAAACCGTAAAAAGGGTAACGCAAACCGTAATCCGTCTACCTTCCGAATGTTCTCTCCGTTGTATTTTTGCAGCGTCGGACATATCGGTAAATCATTTTTATGCTATCCGTCGTTTTTAAATAAACCATCTATTTATAATAAAGCTATGTATATAGAAAAAATTAACGGGCCTGCCGACGTGAAGCGGCTTTCGGCAGGCGAACTGGAAACATTGAGTGAAGAAGTGCGCGGCGTATTGCTGAAGAAGCTGAGTGAGCACGGCGGTCATGTAGGCCCGAATCTGGGTATGGTAGAGGCTACCGTTGCCTTGCACTATGTGTTCAATTCGCCGGCAGACAAGATTGTCTACGACGTTTCCCACCAAAGTTATGCACACAAAATACTCACAGGGCGCAAGGCGGCATTTATGGACGCTGCCGCATACGATGAGGTGTCGGGTTACACCGAACCTTCGGAAAGCGAACATGACTTCTTCGTTATCGGACATACGTCGACTTCTGTCAGCCTTGCCGCCGGACTTGCCAAAGCGCGCGACCTGAAGGGCGGTACGGGCAATGTGATAGCCGTAATCGGCGACGGCTCTTTAAGCGGCGGCGAGGCTTTTGAAGGGCTGAACAGTGCTGCCGAACTGGGAACGAACTTCATCGTGATTGTGAACGACAACCAAATGTCCATTGCCGAAAATCACGGCGGTTTGTATCGTAACCTGCAACTGCTGCGCGAAACCGACGGTCAGGCGTCTTGCAACTTCTTTACCGCCATGGGACTGGATTATCTGTACGTGAAAGACGGCAATAACGTGCAGGCATTGATAGACGCCTTCCGAAAGGTGAAAGACATCGACCACCCGGTTGCGGTACACATCAATACCCTCAAAGGTAAAGGCTACCGCCTTGCCGAGCAACAGCAGGAACGTTTCCATTACAGTGCTCCGTTCTGCCTGGAGACGGGCAGCCCGGCGGTTGACTCCGGCAATGAAGAAGATTACGGCGACCTTACGGCAAGGTATCTGCTGCAAGAGATGAAGAAAGACCGTACCGTTGTCGGCATCACAGCGGGCACACCCACCGTATTCGGCTTTACGCCAGAGCGTCGCGAAGAGGCGGGGCGTCAGTTTGTCGATGTGGGCATTGCCGAGGAGCACGCCGTTGCCATGGCGTCTGCCATTGCCGCCGGTGGCGGGAAACCGGTATTCGGGGTGTACAGCACTTTCATCCAGCGCGCCTACGACCAGTTGTCGCAGGACCTCTGTATCAACAACAATCCCGCATTGATTCTCGTCTTTTGGGGCGGTGCTTCGACAATGAACGATGTCACTCACCTTTGCCTGTTCGATATTCCGGTCATCGGCAACATTCCGAACATGGTTTATCTGGCTCCTACTTGCCGTGAGGAGTATTTTGCCATGTTGGAGTGGGGGATTCATCAGACGGAGCATCCCGTCGCCATTCGTGTTCCCGCCAACGGAGTCCTTTCGCGCGGCATCGAACCGGAGAAGGATTACGGCAAGCTGCTGAACCGTTATGAAGTGGCGCACCGTGGCGGGCAGGTTGCCGTTCTTGGGCTTGGCTCTTTCTTTCAATTGGGCGAAGAAGTGGTTGGAAAGCTGAAAGAAGAAGCCGGAGTGGATGCAACACTTATCAATCCCCGTTTCATTACAGGAGTGGATGAGGCTTTGCTCGAAGATTTGAAACGCGACCACACGTTGGTGGTAACTCTCGAAGACGGTGTACTCGACGGTGGTTTTGGCGAGAAGATTGCCCGTTATTACGGCGCATCGGGCATGAAAGTGCTGAACTATGGCATCCGTAAAGAGTTTGCAGACCGTTATGATGCAGGCGAGTTACTGCGGGACAACCGGCTGACAGCGCCGCAGATCGTGGAAGATATAAAAAAAGTAAGGTGAGAAGCGTGGGAAACACCTGTTGTTTTTCTTGTTTCATACCGTCTTTTTTCCGCTTGTGTACGGTGTAAAATACCGTTCGGAACGGTGTAAAACTTCGTTTTTCAATTGCGGGCTGTCCGGTTTCCGGTTGCGGGCCGTAGGGTTGCCAACTGCGGGCCCTTCGGTTGCCAATTGCAAAACGAAGAAAAGAAACCGGTATAGCGACATTATGTATGAAGCTTTGCGGCATTATATATAGGGCATTGTTGTATTTTGTACCGGAGATAACCGGAGTAAAATGTGGCAAAAACAAAGAAAACAAGGTATAATCAATTTTCTGTATGTGAATGGCAAGTATTTGTAATACAGATAGTTGGTGCGGAATCTGCGAAAAAAAGAGTGACGACCGATATTCGGTCGTCACTCTTATAATTTTGTCGTCACTCTCTGTACACCCGATGAATAGGGGAATGCAGGGATTTGGTGATGAGTGATGACAACTAATGCGTTTTTCTTTTTCTATTCCGGTTTCGGAAAGACGTTATTTGATGCCCAGTTTCTTGGCGATGTCTTTGGGCAGTGCATCCTTATGAACAAGGATATTCATGGTTTTGTAAGCAACGAAAGCTTTGGAAGCATACCAGATGCCTTTATACTTGCCGCTCAGTCCCCAGGAATTCTTTACCATGAAATATTCTTTTCCGTTCTGGTCTTTGGCAATGCCGTAGATAACCATGCCGTGGTCGTCGGTTGTTTCCCAGTTGTCGAAAGCAGTCTGACGCATTTCCTGGGTAACGTTGACTTCCGGCAGCGGTTTGCTGGTCAGTTCTTTGCGCTTGTCGGCAGCGGTAAGGCCTGTCCAACGAGCCATGTCCGAACCGGTGAGTTCTGCGCCGCGGGCTGCATCCGGCATAACGGCGATACCGTCGCGGGTGAAACCTTGTTCGCTCACGTCACTGCCCCATGCAAAGGTGTAACCGTTCTTGATGGCATTGTCCATAACAGCCATCAGCTCATCGATAGGCAGGTTCCAGGAAAGGCCGTTGCGCCAGTTGTCCTGAATTTCGATGGAGAACTGGGTGTAGAACGGGTGGTGTGTGTACGAAGTCAGCGATACATAATCGTCCGGATTGATGCCGAGTGATTCGCCGAAAGTCTTCGGTGTGTATTCTTTTCCTTTGTAAGTGAACTTTTCAGGGCATTTGCCGAGGTAGGTGTCGTAAATGGCGCTCAGGCCGTTTTTCCATACGGGAGTCAGCTTGGTGAGTCTGCCTTTGGCGATGGCATCTACGTATGCGCCTGCCACGGCATCCAGTTCGTTGTGTACAGGCAGCGAATCACCGTACATAATGCCCGGCATGGCTTCCTGCGGCACGAGTCCGTAGTTTTTCAGGCAGAACATGATGTCATAAAAACTTCCGCCCGGTGAGAAAGAGCTGTCGCCGTGATAGCGTACGTAGTTCTGTCCGCGGTCTACCATGGTGTGGTGTACGACGAACATTTCGGAAAGGTCGTATTCTCCTTTGCCCATGCGCAACAGCTCGCTTTCCAGGAAACCGAGGCTGGAGAAGCTCCAACACGTACTGGAACGGTTCTGGTTCTTGATGGACGTAATCGGGTTTTCTTTTACGGTAGTAAAGACGAATCCCTCTTCTTTGGGGGCGTCTTGTGCCATTGTATTCAGACTGAACAGTCCTAAGGCGGCAATTAATACAGACTTTTTCATCATGATTAAATTGTTATTAATTTATAGTTATGTGTGCAAATATAAACAGAATATCGTAAACAAAAGCTATCTTTGGTGCGTTAATTCTGACACTTATGGAGAAAATAATACATATAGACAATCGGAGCGGCCTGATTCTGGAGGGTGGAGGCATGCGAGGCGTATTCACCTGCGGCGTGTTGGACAATTTCATGGACCGGGGCATCCGATTTCCTTATACGATTGGTGTCAGCGCGGGTGCATGCAACGGATTGTCGTACATGTCGGGGCAGCGGGGACGTGCCAGGTACAGCAATATCGACCTGCTGGAGAAGTATAATTATATCGGACTGAAGTACCTGCTGAAGAAACGTAACATCATGGATTTCGACCTGTTGTTCCGTGAGTTTCCCGAGCATATCCTGCCGTATGATTATGATGCTTATTTCAGTTGCCCGGAGCGTTTTGTCATGGTAACCACCAACTGCCTGACCGGAGAGGCCGACTATTTTGAGGAAAAGAAGAACAAGGAGCGTGTCATCGATATTGTGCGCGCTTCGAGCAGTCTGCCTTTTGTTTGCCCCGTTGCGTATGTGGATAATATTCCGATGCTGGACGGCGGCATTGCGGACAGCATTCCTCTGATGCGTGCCCGCCGCGACGGTTACGACCGCAATGTAGTGGTGCTTACGCGTAACCGGGGGTATCGGAAAGATATTCAAGGGACTAAAGTCCCATCTTTTATTTATAAGAAATATCCTCGCCTGCGCGAGGCTATCAACCGGCGCAGTTATGTCTACAACGAACTGTTGGAGTTGGTGGAACGGCTGGAAGATGCGGGAGAGATTATCGTGATACGTCCGCAAAAACCGATAGTGGTGGGCCGCATCGAAAGGGACATAAGCAAGCTTACCGACCTGTATGAGGAAGGGTATGCATGTGCGGCTGCTTTCAGTTTCTCCTCTGATAATATAAAATAAGATGTAAAATTGCCGGGATTAAGAACCGTAATAAGGAAATTTATTCGTATCTTTGCAGAAGAGAAAGCGGAAGGGAAAGAAAAAAGATATATTGTTTATCTCTTTTTTATCCCTCAAAAATCAGAAATGATACGTTTTCTTTTGATTTTCTGTTTGTTATGAAGTCATGGGGTTGACTGGATTTGACAGCGGGCAGAAATGGTAAGTAAGCATGCAGTGCGTCGTTGATTTGCACTTTAATCTCAGTCCTCAAAATTTTATCTGGCGAAAGACAATTTGCTCTTGCTGCTTAATCGAAGTATAGTAGATTAGCTTAATCCCGACACAAGGTGTTGGGACGAGACATCACTCGGAAGCTGTTGCTCCGAAGCATTCCGGCCAAGTGGTGCAGTCAAATCGGGGATAGTTCGTGTCAGCCTCGTGGCGCGGATGAAACTTTAGAGGATAAGGCAACGGTTGATGGCTTTGGTTCTGCCGTTGCACGAAAAATCAGGCAAAGATAAGCATGTAGAAAGCTTATGATTTCCTCGTTTGGACGAGGGTTCGATTCCCTCCAGCTCCACAAATTGAAAAGTAAAGCCGCTGTTTTTCAGCGGCTTTACTTTTTGTGTATTATAAAACGTTCTCTTTTCAAAAAACGTTTTATAATATTTCAATCTCTTCTTTAGATAATCCGGTAGCTTGTGAAATGACCTCAATAGCCACACCTAATTTTTTCAAATTACGGGCACTTTCTTTTACTCCTTCTTTATGACCTTTTGCCAATCCTTTATTCAACCCCTCTTCAATACCTTCAGCTCTGCCCTCGGCCCTACCTTCGGCTTTGCCTTCAGCTCTTCCTTCTTCACGTTCGGTATTGATATTGTCACGAAGGATTACAATATTATCCAAGTGGCGGTAATACGCAGCAAGCTCATCCTTGGTCATGCTGTCCAGTTTCAATCTCTCACGGGCCTCTTCCAGACCGGGAGCTGTAGCTGTAGAAGGTATCTCCCCGGTATTCAGATAATAAATCCATTCTTCCAAAGGACTTCTGGCTACCTGATTGAAATCGTTTACTTTCAGGATATAATATTCGGGATATAACTGGCTCACCGTATCCACCTTGAATGTCTGCTTTTGGAAGGGGGTGAGTTCAAGAAGGTCATTGGTGTGGATACCTCTGAACTCCGTCTTTCCATGATAAACGAAATCGGTTCCATGTCCCAAAGAGAAATAGACGATATTAACGCTATAGACCTTGCGGACCTTGTCATAGCTTTCTCCTCTATTGATATACTCGGTCACCAATTTGGAAGTGCCGAACAGCATACGCTGGAAGTAGACGTATTCATTATTGTTCTGTACCTCTATCAATACCAGCTCACCTTTGGAATTCTCGGCAAGCATGTCGACGCGGTTATACTTGTCATACTCGTCCTCCTGATTGCTTTCGCTCTCAAGAAGCCGCCGGATAATGATCTTTTCACCCAATAACGTAGTGAGCAGACCTTCCTGGACACTGAAATTAGCCTTGTTCCTGAGCAGGCGCTTCATCGCCCAGTCAAAACGGATTATCTGATTTTCGTTGCTATTTGTCATTATTTAATATATTGATTCTTACAAAGATAGGCAAAATACTTTAGATTACAAAAGAATGCAGGGAGATAATATAATCTTCATAAGCGACAGGTATACTGTTTTCTTCACTGCGTCTTGAAATTTTGTTTCTGCTTATCTTTTGCCGCACATTCCGGACAAAGCCCTTTCAGTACATAATTGATGCTGTTCAGCGTAAACCCTTCCGGTACTTGTACTACCGGTGTCGGGATATTCTGGAAGCAGAATGTCTTGTTGCAACTCTCGCAATGAAAATGAGTGTGCAGGTCGTTGACTTCGCAAGAGCAGCTTGCACTGCATACCGCATATTTGAAAGAACCTGTCCCGTCATCGATGCTGTGTACCAGGTGGTGAGAAAGGAAAAGGGTGATGGTGCGGAAGATAGAGGATTTGTCAATCGTATCCAGCATATTTTCCAAATCGAGTAAAGAGACGGAGCGTCCTGCCTTGAGCATGGCCTGCAATACTAATATGCGTATGGCAGTGGGCTGTATCTCTCTCTTTGCCAACAAGGCTAAATAATCCTTTTCTTTCATATGCTTTTCCCTTTCTATTTTATCAGTTTCTGTACGCGGATGGCATTTACTATGGCGATAAGAGCCACGCCGACATCTGCAAAGACAGCTTCCCACAAGGTAGCCAGTCCGCCGGCACCTAAAGCCAGTACCAATAGTTTAACCCCGAAAGCCAGCGAAATGTTCTGCCATACAATCCGGCGTGTCTGCTTGCCGGCACAAATGGCAGTAGCTACTTTTGAGGGCTGGTCGGTTTGTATTACGACATCGGCAGTCTCGATGGCGGCGTCGCTGCCCAGTCCGCCCATTGCGATACCTACATGGCTGAGGGCAAGGACGGGAGCATCGTTGATGCCGTCGCCTACAAAGGCTATCCGGTTGGCAGTGTTTCGTTTCAGTTCCTCTATGTGCTCTACTTTACCGTCGGGCAGCAGGTCGCCATACGCTCGCGCCACCCCTAACTTCTCTGCAAAGTTAGTGACAATTGCCTGCTTGTCTCCCGATAATATCTGAATATTATTGATATTTAAAGCTTTCAGCTCTTCTATGGCTGTACAGGCATCGTCTTTCAGTGTATCGGATAGCAGCAGATAACCTGCGTAGGCTGAACCTATGGCGCAGACTACCACCGTATCGGCGATTTCGGATAATTCCTGCGGGTATTCCACCTTATATTCGGACAATAAGCGGGTGTTTCCTGCCAAGACACGCTGTCCGTCTATCCTTGCTTCGAGTCCGCGGCCCGCAATTTCTGTAACTTCTGTTGCCGGAGACAAGAGTATATTCCTTTGCTTTGCATACCCGGTGATAGCTTTGGCTATGGGGTGTGTACTGTTTTGTTCCGCAGAAGCTATGACTTGAAGCAGCTTCTCTTCGGATATGCCTTGCGGGGTATGGCAAGACTGTACTTCAAACGTTCCTTTGGTCAGCGTGCCCGTCTTGTCGAAGACCACCGTATTGATTCTGGCAATGGCATCTAAGTAATTGCCGCCTTTAAACAGTATTCCCAGACGGGATGCGGCACCGATGCCGCCGAAATATCCCAAAGGAATGCTTACTACCAGGGCGCAGGGGCATGAGATAACCAGAAAAACAAGTGCCCGATACATCCAGTCGTTAAAGATAAACGAAAACTGCGCGTTTGCCAGTGAATAGAGGAAAGGGAGCAGCACGATCAATGCCGCCAGTCCGGTTACAATCGGCGTATAGACGCGGGCGAACTTGCGTATGAACAGTTCGGCCGGTGCTTTACGTTCGGACGCATTCTGTACCAGTTCCAGTATACGTGAGAGCGCGCTCTTCTCAAAAGGCCGTGTTACTTCCACCCTGATAACCTTATCCGTGGAAATCATTCCGGCAAGGACTTCCCCGCCTTTACGGATGGTGCGCGGTATGCTTTCGCCTGTGAGTGCGGAAGTGTTGAAGGCGGCAGCTTCATCCAGCATTTTTCCATCCAGCGGAACACGTTCTCCGGTTTTTACTTCGATGATGTCGCTCGTCTGTACGTGGCGGGGAGATGTGACAACGGTCTCATTACCTTTGATGACCGTTGCCGTTTCCGGACGTACGTCAATCAGTGCGCTGATATTCCGCTTTGCCTTGCTCACCGCCCTTTCCTGAAATAGCTCTCCCAGTGAGTAGAACAGCATTACGGCTACGCCTTCCGGATACTCCTTGATATAGAAAGCTCCTAATGTAGCGATGGACATCAGTGTGAATTCACTGAAAATGTCCTTTTGCAGGATGCGTTCCCACGCCTCTTTCAGTACGGGCAGGCCTACAGGCAGGTATGCCGCCAGGTACCAGGCAAACATAACAGTATCATCTGCAAAGAATTCCATACCTGTAGCTTTCAGGATGATTCCGCTGAAAAGCAGAGCGGCCGAAAGCAGGATTCTCCCATAGTCCTTTAAGAAACCGGTGTGTTCCGGTTGTTTGTCTGGCTGTGCGTTACCGTGTGCACAACAACATGTACAATTATTATTTCCCATATTATCTCTTGTTTTTGATGCAAAGGTAGATAATAGGGAATGCAACCAGGTTGCAAAGTCGCTCTGTTGCGGGCAATGCTCAGATTTCCAGCATCTTTTTTTCTCTTTCCAAATCTTTTTCGTTGAACAAAGGAGAAGGAACGGAGCAGGTTTTGATATAATCGCCCGGCTGGCAGGTGTAGTTATAATAAGGTATCTGTTCTTCCGTCAGCTCTTCTTTGGGGATGATAGTGTCTTTCAGTTCCAGGAAGTCGTCCATGCCGGTGCTGTCCGAGTGTTTGATGAACAGTATTCTTCGGGCTATTGGGTTGCGGTTGTAGTCGAGGCAGAGGTAGAGCCCTTTGAGCATATGCGGAAAATCGTACATAGGCAGTTGCAGGTAGATTGTGAACAGTGCCATTTGCGGTGATTCCCGTTCATTGAATATGATGTAGGAGTTCTGGTGGTTGCTGAAAATACCTGTTCCGAAATGGGTGGTATTGTAGGCGCTCATGTGTACGACTTTCACATAGCCGTTGTTTTCGGATGTTGTGATAAGATAAGGCTCCACTTTCAGGGCATTGGTCGAAGAGGAAAGGCTGTAACTGATGTATATGCCGCTGTAGTTATATGCGTCTTGTACGGAACGGAGCATCTCTTCCGACAGCATGTCCAGAAACGGATTCTCTTTCTGTCCGGTGGCAACCGCAGGCTCCAGTGCATACAACTGTTCTTTTAGCTCTTTCAGGTTGCCGAGAAGGCGTTTTTTCGATACATTGTTCACTTGCGACAGGGCGTAGTCCAATGCTTCTTCTTCATTATTTCCTTTTTTAATGCACCCGATATAGGTAGGCAATACGCTTGAGTAGAGCGAGGACAGTACACTTGCCGCCATATTGGTATGGTCGGCTATCTCTTTCATTTTTACACCTTTGTTGCGCAGGTATTCAATGCGTCTGTATATTTCAGGCAGTTCGTTCATCTCGTTGTGGTATAATGGCTCCTTATTCAAAATGTCTGCAAAGAAAGCCGTGGGATGTTATGCTTTCATTACATTAATATTGCATTAATGTTACATTATAAAATGTTGATTTCATGAATATTATTAATAATGGGAATTCATTTTTGCTGTTAAAATACCGCCTTACTTTTGCTGCCGGAATCAAAAATAAGATAGATGTCATGAATGCGATAATCGGTAAAAAAGAACTCACAGTTTCCAATAAGAATTTATCTGATGCCTTATTCATTCTTTGGGCGGGTGGAGCTGCTTTGCTCTCTTATTCTTTGGTGTATGCATTGCGTAAACCATTTACAGCGGCTACGTTTGACGGACTCGATTTTTTCGGTATGGACTATAAGACTGCAACCTGCATTGTACAGATATCCGGCTATTTTATTTCCAAGCTGATAGGTATCAAGGTCATTTCCGAGTTGAAGAAGGAAAACCGCTTAAAGTTCATTATCCTGTCAGTGGCGGTTGCCGAACTTTCCCTTGTACTTTTCGGAGCGCTTCCGCAACCGTTCAATGTATTTGCCCTGTTTTTTAACGGGCTTTCCTTAGGGTGTATGTGGGGAGTGATTTTCAGTTTTCTGGAAGGGCGTCGTGTCACGGATTTACTGGCAAGTCTTATGGGGTTGAGCATCGCTATCAGTTCGGGGACCGCAAAGTCGATTGGACTTTTTGTGATGGATAATTTGCATATCAGTGAATTCTGGATGCCCGCTTTCATCGGTGCATTTGCTTTTCCGCTGTTGTCATTTCTGGGATGGCTGATGACACGGATGCCGCAACCCACGCAAGCAGATAAAGAACTGCGCACGGAAAGGGTTGCCCTGGACAGTAAGGCACGTTTAAGTCTGTTCAAGAACTTTATGCCTGTGCTGGTAATGTTATTCTTTGCCAATCTGTTCGTTACGGTATTACAGGATATCAAGGAAGATTTTCTGGTGAAGATACTCGATGTCGATGCGGCGGGACTCTCGTCATGGGCGTTTGCCAAGGTGGATGCAACGGTTACATTGATAATTCTGTGTATGTTCGGGCTGATGTCCGCAGTACGGAGCAACATAAAGGTGTTGTGTATGCTGTTGGGGCTGGTCACTTGCGGTACGGCTACGTTGAGTTTTCTGGCTTTCAATTATTCTGCCTTGCAATTGCAGCCCATGACATGGCTGTTCCTTCAAAGCTTGTCGCTCTACACGGTCTACCTTAGTTTCCAGACACTCTTTTTCGAGCGTTTCATCGCTTGTTTCAAGATAAAAGGGAATGTGGGCTTTTTCATTATAACACTGGACTTCATCGGTTATACGGGTACAGTGGTGGTGCCGATATTCAAGGAGTTCTTTAATCCTGCTGTCAACTGGCTGGACTTTTACAATCTGATGTCCGGTTATGTGGGTATAGCATGCAGTGTAGCTTTTATAGGTTCGGCAGTTTATCTGATACAGCGTTATCGTCGTGAGAAATATGCGGAAGTTTCCGGTGAAGAACTCGATACTCCCCACCCGGCGGGTGGTTTATCCGGTAAGCGTGTTGCATTGGAACTTCTTCCGGATATGGCAAAATAAACGGATAGGGAAATAACTCAAAGATAGTGATTATGAAGAAAATTGAATGTATTATTATGGATTGGGCAAGTACGGCAGTCGATTACGGCTGTTTTGCTCCGGTTGCCGCTTTCATTGAGAGTTTTAATGTGATAGGCACTCCGGTAACGGCTGCTGAAACGCGTGCTCACATGGGACTGACCAAAGTAGAGGAAATACGCGCCTTGTTCAATATAGACCGCGTAAGAAACGAGTTTCAGGAGAAATACGGACGTCCGTATGCTGAGGAAGATATATTGGCGCGCTATGCAGACTTTCAGCGTGTGTTGTTTGCCTCTCTGGAAGATTATACAACACCTATTCCCGGTGTGGTTGAAACGATATCGGGATTGCGTGTGCAAGGAATTAAGATAGGCTCCACTACCGGCTATACCCGTGCGATGATGGATGTAGTGTTGCCGGCTGCCGCAGCCCGCGGATATGTGGTTGATAATTGTGTCACGTCCGACGGACTTCCTACCGGTCGCCCCGCTCCTTATATGATTTATAAGAATATGACGGAACTTGCCGTTCCCTCGGTGGACTGTGTTGTGAAGGTAGGCGACACGATTGCCGACATCAAAGAAGGAGTGAATGCCAAAGTGTGGACGGTGGGCGTAGTGCCTGGCAGTAACGAACTGGGTCTTACCCTGGATGAAGTGAATGCTTTGCCTGCTACCGAACTGGAGCTCCGCAAACAGGATGTCCGCAACCGTATGCTGGCTGCCGGAGCCCATTATACAGTAGACTCCATTGAAGAACTTCCTGCCGTAATAGATAATATTAATAACTTTAAACTATCAAGAATATGAAACCTTACATTTTATTGACTCCCGGACCTCTTACTACTTCCGAAACCGTAAAAGAAGCCATGCTCACCGATTGGTGTACATGGGATGCGGATTATAATGTGCATATCGTAGAGGAAATACGCAAATCCCTCGTTGCACTCGCTACAAAGCAAACCGATGAATATACGTCCGTTCTTCTGCAAGGCAGTGGAACCTATTGTGTGGAAGCCGTTATAGGAAGTACCGTTAAGCCGGGTGACAAACTGCTGATTTTGAGCAATGGAGCTTATGGTGACCGTATGGGAAATATCGCTGAGTATCACGGTATCAACTATGATATGCTGGCCTTTGACGAAACGGAGCAGGTGTCCGTCAGCTATGTAGACGATTATCTGGCACATAATGCGGAGATTACGAATGTATCGGTGGTACATTGCGAAACCACTACCGGCGTGCTGAACCCGTTGAAGGAGATAGCCCACATCGTAAAGATGCACGGAAAGAAGCTGATTGTAGATGCTATGAGCAGCTTTGGCGGAGTGCCTTTGGATGTAGAGGAACTGGGTATTGATTTTCTTATCAGCAGCGCCAATAAATGTATCCAGGGTGTACCGGGATTCGGTTTTATCATCGCCCGCAAGTCGGAACTGATGCGCTGCAAGGGTGTTTCCAAATCTCTTTCGCTCGATATTTACGATCAGTGGGAAACGATGGAAAAAGGACATGGAAAGTGGCGTTTCACATCACCTACCCATGTAGTGAGAGCCTTTAAACAGGCTATGGATGAATTGGCTGAAGAAGGAGGGGTAGAGGCACGTCATCAAAGATACTGTAAAAATCATGAGGTATTGGTAGATGGTATGCGCTCACTCGGCTTCAAGACTCTGTTGCCCGACGCTATACAGTCTCCCGTCATAACTTCTTTCCTTTATCCGAATGCGGATTTTGATTTTAAATCGTTCTATGCACAGCTCAAGGAAAGGGGATTCGTGATTTATCCCGGCAAGATTTCGCAGGCGGACACATTCCGTATTGGCAATATCGGAGATGTGTATCCGGAGGATTTCAGCAAGTTGATAGAGGTAATCAAAGAATGTAAGTATTGATGAACGTTTCGGGAAAACTATGGTTTCTCGGGCATATATTGAGGTACTCTAAGTCATATTCTCAGAGTACCTCAGTTGTATCCTCAGGGTATCCCGATTGTACCTTCAAGGTACTTCAGCCGTGCACTTAGGCATTCCCCTGCCCGGAAAACGTTGTGGGGTACAACAATTATCGGGGGAGAATCGTTGTAGACGTAAGAAAAAATTATATCTTTGTTCGTGGTGTCAGGTATTCATGAAGATGTTGAACCCGATTACGAACTTAAATGTATCTTTATGAAACGATTCTTCCTTTTTGCTGCCACGGCTGTGTGCATGGTGCTTGCGGGATGTAACGGGCAGCAAGGTCATACCCCGTCTTCTGTTGCGCAGGTATCGGAACCTGTTGATACTGTTGTGCCTGTAGTGGAAGTGCCTTTCAGAGAGAAATTGCTGACGGCAGCCGATGTGACGCTTACCAAAGATTTGCTTTACGATACATATACGCTGGAAGATACCTATCCGTACAAGGATACCGTGCGTTCTTTCAAATGGGATGTAATCCGCAATTGTCTGGCTTATATAGAGAATATGCAGCGGGACAGTGTGAAGTGGGTGGTATTGCAGAATTATAAGAATCTGAATCGGGAAGCCCCTTTGGTGCGTAAGTTCGTGCGTAATGCCTATCGCCGTGTGGCGGATACGCTTGGGGTGGAGCGTTATCAGTCCGTTCCCTTGTATTTGCCGGGAGATACGTTGGTGCCCGAACGTTATGGCAGGGATGGGACGTTGGCTTACCTGCTGGGTGAGGAAGGCGGTTTCAGCCGTATTCTTCCTATTACGCTGGAGGATGAGTGGCTGGTTCCCCGCCGTTATTTGAAGCTGCTGGCGGACAGCACTGTCTTTAATCATGTTATTTTCGTAGACCGTCTTGACCAGAATATCGCTACGTTGGAGCGCATGGATAAAGGTGAATGGAAAATCCGCAGCATGAATCCCGCAACGACAGGACGGCATGCACCGCCTTATGCACAGGAAACGCCGCTGGGCATGTATTTACTGCAACAGAAGAAATCGCGCATGGTCTTTCTGAAAGACGGCTCTGCGGCAACGGGCGGATATGCGCCTTATGCCAGCCGTTTTACCAACGGAGCCTATATTCATGGAGTACCGGTGAATGTTCCGCGCACAGCCATGATTGAGTATAGCTGGTCGCTGGGTACTACGCCGCGTTCGCACATGTGTGTGCGAAATGCTACTTCACATGCTAAGTTTGTATTTGACTGGGCACCGACGGAGCGTTCTTTAGTAGTTGTTATCGAATGATTACTTTCTTTTTTAACTATCTGTATGATAGTCGTATGGGTGGAAAGTGCTAACTTTGCCGCCGGTATTTTTCAGGTCGGATAGTTATGTTGAGATTTTGCCTCTCTTTTTTATTTATGTTTTTTCCCTGTTTCCTGTTTTTGGGAAACAGACCTGCTACCTGCATGACGGATAAGCCGGATGTTTCGTTGGCGGAAGAATCGGCAGTATGTGCCGATTTGTATCGTTCCATGCAATTGGAAGGGGTAGTGAGTTGGAAAGCTTTCCGCCAGGCAGTAACGGGCTATCATAAAATAGCAGACCGTAAACGGGATGTACTGACTCTGATTGATTTTTCACGTCCTTCTACCGAGAAGCGTCTTTTCGTGTTCGATATGAAGCAGCGCAGGCTGCTTTTCTCATCGGTCGTCTCGCACGGAAAAAACAGCGGTGACAAGTATGCCACTTCATTTTCCAATGAATACGGATCTTATAAAAGTTCCCTGGGATTCTATCTGACAGAAACAACCTATCAAGGCAGGAACGGATATTCCCTCATCCTGAACGGGTTGGAAAAAGGCATTAACGACCGTGCCCGCGAGCGTGCCATTGTGGTACATGGAGCTGCTTATGCCGATCCTTCGGTTGCAAGCAGGGGAGGGCGTTTGGGACGGAGTTTCGGTTGTCCGGCTGTTCCGCAAAAGTTCAGCCGCCCTATTATCGACGCCATTAAAGGGGGAAGCGTGATGTATATCTATGCCGAGGCTCCCGACTATCTGGCTCACAGCTCCGTACTGAAGAAAACGACCGGGTTGTAAGCGACTCTTTATTCACGTTCCGTATTTTTCGTATCTTTTGATATGTATCAATTTCCCTCAGCATTTCTTTTACTAATTTTGCGTCGAGTTTCGGGGATTAGATTGTATGGCAACATCAAGAGAAATGACGGAAGGACGGGCTCTTCCGCTCATATTTAATTTCACTTTGCCTTTATTGTTGGGTAATTTGCTGCAACAGACCTATTCGTTGGTGGATGCTGCAATTGTCGGTAAATTTTTGGGGATAAATGCACTGGCTTCTGTCGGTGCGAGTACATCAGTTATATTCCTGATACTCGGTTTCTGCAACGGATGTTGCGGAGGATTCGGCATTCCGGTGGCACAGAAGTTCGGAGCGAGGGATTATATTACAATGCGCCGTTATGTGGCGGTCAGCTTGCAACTGGCTGCGGTGATGTCGGTGGTGCTTGCCGTGGTAACAAGCATCTGTTGTGCAGATATTTTGCGCATGATGCGTACGCCGGACAATATCTCCACCGGAGCTTATTATTATTTGCTTGTAACTTTTATAGGCGTCCCCTGTACCTTCTTCTATAATTTGTTGTCCAGCATTATACGTGCTTTGGGTGATAGCAAGACACCGTTCTGGTTTCTGCTCTTTTCCACCGTCCTGAATATTCTGCTTGACTTGTTTTGCATTCTTGTTTTGGACTGGGGTGTGGCGGGAGCGGCAATCGCTACAGTCTTTTCTCAAGGAGTATCGGCAGTGCTTTGCTACATCTATATGATGGAACGTTTTGAAATTCTGAGAACCACTCCTGCCGAACGTAAATTCGACAGTGCGCTGGCACGGACGCTGATGTATATCGGAGTGCCTATGGGATTGCAGTTTTCCATTACCGCTATCGGCAGTATTATGCTGCAGAGTGCCAACAATGCGTTGGGTACGGCATGTGTAGCGGCTTTTACGGCTGCCATGCGTATCAAGATGTTCTTTATGTGTCCCTTCGAGAGCTTGGGCATGGCGATGGCCACTTATAGCGGACAAAACTACGGTGCAGGCAAGCCCGGACGTATATGGCAGGGTGTCAAGGCAAGCGCGCTGATGATGATAGTCTACTGGGCGTTCACTTTTGCAGTGCTGATGGTTGGAGCCAAAACGTTTACTCTATTGTTTGTAGAGGCTTCGGAAGTGGAAATTCTGAAAGATGCGGAGCTTTTCCTGCATATATCTGTCTCTTTCTTCCCGATACTTGGTTTGCTTTGTATTTTGCGTTATACAATTCAGGGAGTAGGTTATACCAATTTGGCTATGCTTTCGGGTGTTTCCGAAATGATAGCCCGTATCCTGATCAGTTTGCTGGCAGTTCCGGCGTTCGGCTATATCGCTGTTTGCTTCGGTGACCCGACTGCCTGGATTTTTGCAGATTTATTCCTCATTCCCGCTTTTGTTTATGTCTACCGGCGCATACTGCGAATGAACAAAAATTAGTGTATCTTTGTATCGGTAGTTGGCAAGGTAATGACCGAACGTAAGATTATACATATTGATATGGACGCTTTCTATGCTTCCGTAGAACAGCGTGACAATCCGGAACTGCGTGGCAAACCCGTAGCGGTGGGGCATGCGGAAGAGCGTGGTGTGGTAGCTGCCGCCAGCTATGAAGCCCGTCGGTTCGGGGTGCGGTCGGCAATGTCGTCACAGAAGGCAAAACGGCTGTGTCCGCAGCTTATTTTTATTCCGGGGCGTATGGACGTCTATAAATCGGTGTCCCGTCAAATTCATGAGATATTCCATGAATATACGGATGTCATAGAACCTATCTCTTTGGATGAGGCGTTTCTGGATGTGACGGAAAATAAGCCGGGTATTCTTCTGGCTGTGGATATAGCCAGAGAAATCAAACGGAAAGTGCGCGAGCGGCTGAGTCTGGTGGCCTCTGCCGGAGTTTCCTACAATAAGTTTCTTGCCAAGATAGCATCCGATTACCGTAAACCCGACGGTTTGTGTACCATTCATCCCGACCAGGCTTTGGAATTTATAGCACATCTGCCGATAGAGAGTTTCTGGGGAGTGGGTCCGGTGACGGCAAGGAAGATGCATGTTTTGGGGATACATACCGGAGAGCAACTGCGTGCCTGTTCGCAAGCGATGCTGTTGCGCGAGTTTGGTAAGGTGGGAAACATCTATTATGATTTTGCGCGCGGGATAGATCTTCGTCCTGTAGAAGCGGTGCGCATTCGTAAGTCTGTGGGGTGTGAACATACTTTGGAGAAGGATATTAACCGACGGTCGTCGGTCATTATTGAGTTGTATCATACTGCGGTGGAACTGGTTACCCGTCTGGAACATAAGAACTTCCGGGGGAATACGCTGACGTTGAAAATCAAGTTCCACGATTTCAGCCAGATTACCCGCAGCGTTACGCAGTCCAGGGAATTGACGGCACTCGATGTGATCCTGCCGTTGGCGAAACAACTGTTGAGGGAGGTTGATTACGAACATCATCCTATCCGTCTGATAGGCCTTTCCGTATCCAACCCTCGTGAAGAAAGTGATGAAAAAGGTGTTTGGGAACAGCTGAGTTTTGAATTTAGTGACTGGTAATTCGATGAATAAAAGACATGTTCCTGATATAAATAAATTCTTATTATTCGCTTAAGACCAAAAGAATGGTATCTTTGCAATGTAGAACGTAAAAATGTAATGCAATGGGTTGTCTGATGAATGTTTTATGGCTGGTGTTCGGCGGTATACTTACTGCCGTGGAGTATATGATTGCCAGTTTGCTGATGATGATTACAATCGTCGGCATTCCTTTCGGTATGCAAACAATGAAGATGGCGGGTCTTGCCCTGTGGCCTTTTGGCAAAGAGGTGCGCAACGGAGAGCGTTCGGGAGGCTGTCTGTACATACTGATGAATGTATTGTGGATTTTTCTGGGAGGAATATGGATTTGCCTTTCGCATTTGGGCTTCGGCGTATTGCTGTGTATCACCGTCATCGGTATTCCTTTCGGGATGCAGCATTTTAAACTTGCCGCTTTGGCGTTGGCACCTTTCGGAAAAGATATTGTGGAATCATAACATCCTATTATCCCGTATAGGCAGGAGGCTTGTAAAAGAAGAGGGCAGGAAATGAAAATTTCCCGCCCCCGTTCATTTTATTTAAAGGTGTAATTTACATGGTCATGGCAGCTTGCTTTGCAAGCAGTTTTTGCAGTTTGCCGTTTAAAGTTTGGCACATAGTTCCGTTACCCATTGCCTGATAGCGTTTGATGCGGTACTGTAACATAAAAATTTCATTTTCATTCTTTTTCATAATCGTCTTCTTTTTTTGCTTTCCGCGTTTCGGAAAGCGGTTGAACATCTTTTATTGTTTTCTCTCTTATTAACGCTGCAAAGTTACTACAAAAAAGTGAAATGCGGAAAGATATAGTGATAGAATTGAGTTACAAGGGTTTTGGTTGAAGTGGCGATAATCCGTGAAGCCATTACAATCCCTGCCGAAGCCAAATCCTGACGCCGCTACGTTAC
>ENA-OQDT01000827-OQDT01000827.1-human-gut-metagenome-genome-assembly--contig:-NODE-827-length-19649-cov-23.882594_pt1 | contig 19649 bp, 20 predicted proteins | sample MGYA00242786_ERZ504617 | MGnify/ENA primary metagenome ERZ504617 (study PRJEB26092, sample SAMD00036337) | human gut metagenome | host: Homo sapiens | study: EMG produced TPA metagenomics assembly of...
AGCTCCTGAAGCTGCTTTGCCTGCTCTTTCGTACTGACACACTATCTCAAAATGGTACGCTTTGTTGGGGTCGCTTATCGAGCCTGCTGCCATGAAAGCTCCCCTGATAAAGGCTCTCTTGCAGCATGTCTGCATAAGAAGCAGCCCGTCTGCGGTCTGTCTGTTGACAGGCTGTGCCGTGATTTTAAGCGCTGCAAGTATCTTTCCGGTATCCTGCTCATCCAGCGCCTTTGTGGTATCTGTGCCAAAGGCACGCTTCATAAGTGTGGCATATTTATTTAAAAGCAGCAGGTTTTCGGTGTCGAGCTCAAGTCCCTTTGTTTTTTCATTGATACGGCCCGAAAGCTCTATGATGCCTGCAAGCTCAGCGAGCTGACAGTGCCTGCTCTTTGATATCTGCTTTGCCAGCTCTTCCTTTACATCACTGGAAAATGACATGTTATTTACCTCTCAATGCATCCTTTCCTATGTCGCGATGCTCTATCTTAAGTCCATAGTCATTACAGCCGCTAAGCCTCTTGTACAGCTCGTTTGCAAGCGTTACCGAGCGGTGCTTGCCTCCGGTGCAGCCTATAGATATAACAAGCTGGTTCTTGCCCTCAGATATATAATTTGGAATAAGAAACTTTATCATATCATCAAGCTTGTCGATAAACTCATTCGCCTCAGGAAACTGCATGACATAGTCCTGTATCTCCTTATCGTTGCCGGTTTTTGCACGCAATCCGTCCACATAGTAGGGATTCGGCAGAAACCTCACATCCATGACTATATCCGAATCTGACGGGATGCCATACTTGAAGCCGAAAGACAGTATCGTGATAAACAGGTTCTTGTAATCCTCATTCTGCACAAATATCTTTTCCAGCTCGATTTTAAGCTCCCTTGTGAGAAGCTGACTTGTGTCTATGATATAGTCTGCATTGTCCTTTAAATACTGCAGCTTTTCCCGCTCAAGCACAATGCCCTTATTGATGCGCTCACTGCCTGCGAGTGGGTGGTTACGCCTCGTCTCCTTGTATCTCTTGACGAGCACCTCATCCTCAGCATCAAGGAATAGTATCTCATACGGAAAATTTTTCTGCCTTAGCTGCTCGAGCGTCTGCGGAATCTCATCAATTCCTGAGCCGTTTCGCACATCTATGCCAACTGCCACCTTGGACACATCACTGTGGAAGGTGTTTGAAAAGTCTATGAGCTTATCTAATAGCTGTATAGGCAGATTGTCTATACAGAAATATCCCATATCCTCCATCATTTTCATTGCTGTGCTTTTTCCGGCACCTGACATGCCCGTCACTATTACAAATTTCACTAGAATTCTCCAATCATCTTAACTTCCGGTTCGAGCTTTACTCCAAACTGCTTTAAAACTGTTTCCTGCACGTCTTTTATGAGTGTCAGGACATCCGCTGCAGTGGCTTCGCCCTTATTGACTACAAAGCCGCAGTGCTTTTTAGACACCTGTGCATCTCCCACGCTGTAACCTCGAAGACCTGCATCCATGATAAGCTTCCCTGCAAAATAGCCCTCCGGTCTCTTAAAGGTGCTGCCTGCACTTGGGTACTCAAGCGGCTGCTTCTGAACTCTCTTTGTGCGAAGCTCTGCCATATATGACTTTATCTCATCCTTAGGCTTTGGTGTGAGCCTGAATCTGGCTGACAGCACTATATAGCCCTTTTCCGGGACTATGCTGTGCCTGTAGGATAAGTCAAGCTCATCCCTTGTGACAGTCTTTAGCTTGCCCTCTGCTGTGAGCACTGTGGCATCGATTAGGACATCCTTTATCTCTCCACCGTAGGCTCCTGCGTTCATGACTACCGCTCCGCCAACACTTCCCGGGATGCCCGATGCAAACTCAAGACCTGAAAGCGATGCCTCCGCTGCCTTTGCCGCCACTGCTGCAAGGATAGCACCGGCGCCAGCTGTGATGATATGACCGTTGTCTTGTGCTGTGAGGTCCTGCGCTGTGCTTTGCTGCGCCACAGCTTCTGTCACCTCGATTTCAGACAGGCCTTTTCCAATACCAATTACAAGGCCTCTTATGCCCTTATCTCCTACCAGCAGATTGCTTCCGTTTCCTATCACTGTAACCGGCATATCACATGCCTTAGCCATCTCTATAAGCTTTGAAATCCGGCTCATATCAGGCTCTGCATAGTAATCTGCCGGGCCTCCTATGCGGAAGGTCGTGTGTTTTTTCATCGGCTCATCCTGCAGGAGACCAAGCTGCGGCAATTGTTCTGTTACACTCTTTACAAATGTCTGATTCATCTTATATTCCTTTAGCCTATGCTTCCTTCAAAAATGCAATGTAGCCTCTGAATGCCTCATATAAATCGACCTTGCTGATGATTTCCCATGGCGCATGCATGTTGAGCACCGGCACACCGCTGTCAATAACATTCATGTCATAGTTTGCGAGGATATATGCGATTGTTCCGCCGCCTCCCTCGTCTACCTTTCCAAGCTCTGCTGTCTGGAATGAAACATCTGCTGTATCCATGATATTTCTAAGCCTTGCAACATACTCTGCGTTGGCATCGTTTGAGCCTGATTTGCCTCTGGCGCCTGTATATTTGTTGAATACAAGGCCCTTTCCAAAGTATGCCGAGTTCTTCTTTTCCATAACCGATGGATAATTCGGGTCAAAGGCTGCTGATACGTCTGACGAGAGTACCTTTGAGTTTTTCAGTGCACGTCTGACTGCAAGCTCGCTATAGTCTCCTGCCAGGTTCATCACCTCTGCCACACAGTTTTCGAAAAAGCGTGACTGCATGCCGCTGGCTCCCACTGAGCCGATTTCCTCTTTGTCCACGAGCAGGCATACACTTGTATATTCCGGTGCCCCCTCTACCTCAAGCATAGCTCTGTATGAAGGATATGCACACACTCTGTCGTCATGGCCGTAGCCCATGATCATGCTTCTGTCAAGTCCGTAATCTCTTGCCTCTCCGGCAGGTACCACCTCTATCTCTGCTGAGAGGAAATCATCCTCGTCCACACCATACTCCTGTGAAAGTATTGTGAGGATATTGGCCTTTACTCTCTCCTTGATATCCTTGTCGTCCTCGTCCTTTTCTGGTCCCGGTATGCTTCCAATGAGCACATCAAGGCTCTCGCCCTTTATGACCTCTGAAGCCTTCTTGCCCATCTGCTCGCCTGACAGATGAATAAGCAGATCGCTCACACCCACTACAGGATCATTTGGCTTGTCTCCGATATTGACTGTCACTGTGCTGCCATCCTTTTTACAGATGACTCCGTGAAGTGCAAGCGGCAGTGTAACCCACTGATATTTCTTGATGCCGCCATAATAATGTGTGTCTAAAAGTGCCATGTCTGTGTCCTCGTATAAAGGCACCTGCTTTAAGTCCATTCTAGGTGAATCAATATGAGCTCCAAGGATATTCATACCCTTCTCAAGAGGCTTACTGCCCACGATAAACAGCGCCAGTCCCTTTCCCATATTGTTTGCTATTATCTTATCTCCTGCCTTTACGCTCTTTCCTGTCTCGATGAGCTCATCAAGGTCCACAAAGCCGTGTCCTGTGGCGTCAGCATAAACTGCAGCCGTGCACTCGCGCTCTGTCTTGCAGCCGGATATGAACCTTCTGTAATCCTCTGCAAATGCAAATAATTTTTCTCTTTCAGGTCCCTGGGGATATTTCTCCCAAGCGTTTTTCTTTTCTATTGCCATGATTTATTATACCTCCGAATTTTTTGTAAGATTTGCCTGGACACGGCGATACAGCTCCTGAGCTGCATTGTAGCCCATCTTTTTTTGTCTGTGATTGACTGCTGCTGTCTCTACGATGACCGCCAGATTACGTCCCGGTCTGATTGGCAGTGAATGACACACTACCTTGTTGCCGAGATACTCGGCATATTCTTCCTCGAGGCCGAGTCTGTCGTAATCTGCCTCCTTTTTCCAGTCCTCGAGCTTGATTACGAGGTCTATCTGCTGTTTTTCCTTTACACACTCTACTCCGTAAAGTGTCTTGACATCGATGATTCCGATGCCACGAAGCTCTATAAAGTGTCTGGTAATCTCAGGCGAAGTACCCATGAGCGTATGCTCGTTGATCTTTCTGATTTCCACCACATCATCCGTCACAAGACGATGTCCTCGTCTGATGAGCTCGAGTGCAGCCTCACTCTTTCCGATACCGCTCTCGCCTGTGATCATTACTCCCTCGCCGTATACATCTACCAGCACGCCGTGCACTGTGATGCATGGTGCGAGCTGCTCACCAAGACAATAGATGAGCTCAGCCATAAAGCTTGATGTGGAACGACCTGTTGACAGCACCGGAATACCGTGCTCTCTGGCCTCTTCCATAAATATCTCATCCGGCTGTAAATCTCTGCAGAAGATGATACATGGTATATCAAACTCCATGAAGCGGCTATAGCGCTCTTTTTTCTCGCTGTCGCTCATCTTCTCTATATAGGTATACTCTACATTTCCGATAATCTGTATTCGTCTCTCCTCAAAATGATCAAAATATCCTGAGAGCTGAAGCGCCGGTCTGTTGACGTCCGAGCACTCTATCGCCCTCTCCTTTAGGTTCATCTCTTTTGTGAGATTGTTGAGATCGAGCAATTCTGCTACCTTTGCAACTGATACTGAGTGTAATGCATCCATTCGCGGTCCCCCTTGATGTATATTTGTTTTTTAGTATACCACAGATTAGCTTCAAAATCTACGTGGCAGAGTGGAAAAATGCATACACTGCCTGTGCTGCTTTTTCGTTCATGGTCTCTGTCTGCATAAGGTCTTCGACATCTGCTTCCTTTATCTTCTCTAGCGACTGGTAACGGCGCATAAGCGCCTTTCTGCGTGCCGGCCCTATGCCTTCAATATCATCAAGCACCGAATGTACCTGACTCTTTGAGCGCAGTGACCTATGAAACTCTATTGCAAAGCGGTGTGCCTCATCCTGTATTCTCGTGATGAGCTTGAAGCCTTCGCCGTGGCGGTCGATAGGTATCTCCACATTGTTGTAATAAAGACCTCTTGTGCGGTGGAAATCATCCTTCACCATGCCACACACAGGTATGTCGAGTCCCAGCTCAGAAAGCACCTGAAGGCATATATTTACCTGACCTCTTCCACCATCCATCATTATAATATCCGGAAAACGGTTGAAGCTGCCTATTTCCTGTGGAGAACCATCTTTTTCAAGCTGCTTCTGTTCTTCCATGCCATGTGTAAAGCGGCGTGTGAGCACCTCGTGCATTGACGCATAATCATCAGGTCCCGTAACTGTGCGTAGCTTAAACTTTCTGTAATCGCTCTTTTTAGGCTTGCCCTTCTCATACACTATCATGGAGCCGACGGTCTCAAAGCCGTTGATATTGGAAATATCATAGGCCTCCATACGATTTAATCCATGTAAGCCCAAAAGTCCCTCGATTTCCTTTACAGCTCCTATTGTGCGCCCCTCTTCTCTCTTTATCCGCTCCTTATCCTGGCTGAGCACTAAGAGTGCGTTCTTATAGGCAAGCTCAACAAGCTTTTCCTTCATGCCCTTCTGCGGCACTTTTATATTCACCCGCCTGCCTCGCTTTTCGCTGAGCCACTGCTCCAAAACAGCCATATCCTCTATCTCGCTCTGCAGCATGACCTCGCGCGGTATAAAAGGTGTTCCGGAATAAAACTGCTTCACAAAGTTATTTAACACATCATCCGCAGCCTCCTCGCTTCCAACCCTCACATGGAAATGGTCTCTGCCTATCAGCTTTCCGTTTCTTATGAAAAATACCTGCACTACTGCATCAGTATCGTCATTTGCAAGTGCTATGATATCCTTATCCTCGCCGTCGGCATTTGTTATCTTCTGCTTCTGCGCTACCTGTTTCACACTGTTTATCAAATCCCTGTATTCAGCCGCCTTCTCAAACTCCATGCTCTCTGAAGCCTTTAGCATTTTATCGCTAAGAGCCTTTATTGTCTGCTCATAGTCGCCGTTTAAGAAATCTATCGCGCCCTTTACAGATATAGCATACTCTTCCTTCGTCACATACCCCTGGCATGGTGCATTGCACTGGTGTATATGATAGTTGAGGCACGGCCGGTCTGCTCCTATATCACGCGGCAGCCTGCGGTTGCAGGTGCGAAGCTTATAGATTTTGTTTATCAGATCTATCGAGCTTTTCACCGCAGAGGCACTCGTATACGGACCAAAGTAACGGGATTTGTCCTTTTTCATCTGACGCGAAAACAGCACCCTCGGATAGTCCTCTCCCAGTGTCACCTTGATGTACGGATATGTCTTGTCATCACGAAGCATAGTATTGTACTTTGGTGTATGCTCCTTTATCAGGTTGCACTCCAAAACAAGGGCCTCAAGTTCAGAGTCGGTGACTATATACTCAAAATGATCTATATGCTCTACCATCTGTTTTTTCTTGATGCCCTCATTGTGGCTCGCCTGAAAGTACTGATGTACTCTCTTCGTCAGGCTTTTGGCTTTGCCGATATATATGATTACATCATCCTTGTCATGCATAATATAAACTCCCGGGGCATCCGGGAGTTTTTTTAACTCTTCTTTGATATCAAATGTTTTTTCCATATTCGCTATTTTAGGTTGTGGTGAAGTTTCGCACTTTCAGGTTGTGAGGTTGCCGGCATGGCACACAGTGTATTCCTCAGGAAAATATGAAGTCAGCCGCGGGTTTTCTCTCCGTTTGGTTTTCTTTGTTTGCAAGGCTTTTTCGTCCCTTCTCTTATCTGGAAGCCCGCGGCAGTTCATATTTTCCTTCTGAACACACTGTGTACCCTCCGGCTTTTTCAGTTTATGTGTGCGAAACTCTTTTCTACTGCACTCTTTTTTACGCTCTTTCGCTGCGCGAAAATTGCCCTATAAGGTACTAATTATTTGATGTATCATCCGGTGCTGTATATTCGGAAGATTCATTTGTATCTGCAGGTTGGTCTGTGGCGTTACGAAGGAGTGGATCTGCTGCTGATGTCGTATCTTTCTGTGCATCATTCTGTGCATTTTCCTGCTCTTTGCTCTCTTCACCATCTTTTTCTTCGTCCGGGTCAGGGAGTCCCTTCATGTCGCGGAACATCTTCATGAATTCCTTACCTGTGATTGTTTCCTTCTGGTAGAGATAATCTGATATACTGTCGAGGATTTCTCTGTTTTCATCGAGGAGCTTCATAGCCTCTGCGTAGCTGCTGTTTATGATTGAGAGTACCTCATCATCTATCTGCGATGCTGTATTCTCTCCGCAGATTAATCCTGCTCCGCCCTCTAAGTACTGGTTTTGCACTGTTGCAAGGCACATCATGCCGAATTTATCTGACATTCCGTACATAGTTACCATGGCACGGGCTATCTTTGTGGCATTTTCTATATCATTTGCGGCTCCGCTTGTGACTGAGTTAAATACCAGCACCTCTGCTGCACGACCTGCCATATATGTTGTGATTTTGGCGAGAAGCTCGTCCTTTGTCTCAAGGTATTTCTCCTCTTCAGGTGTCTGGAGTGTATATCCGAGTGCTCCCATGGTACGTGGTACGATTGTGATTTTCTGCACAGGCTCTGTATTTTTCTGCAGGGCTGATACAAGTGCATGTCCAACCTCATGGTATGAGACGATTTTTCTCTCTTTATCGCTCATGACACGGTCCTTCTTTTCCTTGCCGCCGACGGCTACAAGCTCGAAGGCTTCAAAGAGGTCTGCCTGATTTACAAGCTGTCTGCCGTTTTTGACTGCGTTGATGGCAGCCTCATTAATCATGTTGGCAAGGTCTGAGCCCACAAGTCCTGCTGTGGCAAGTGCCAGTGCATCAAGGTCTACCGACTCATCCATCTTGACATCCTTTGAGTGTACCTTTAAGGTCTCCAGACGTCCCTTTAAGTCAGGCTTATCAACTATGATTCTTCTGTCAAAACGTCCCGGACGAAGAAGCGCCTTATCAAGCACCTCAGGGCGGTTAGTTGCTGCTAATATAAGTAATCCCTTTGATGTATCAAAGCCATCCATCTCTGCAAGGAGCTGGTTTAGTGTCTGCTCACGCTCATCATTGCCACCGCCGTATCTGCTGTCACGGCTCTTTCCTATTGCATCTATCTCATCGATAAAGATGATACATGGTGCCATTTTTTGTGCTTCCTTGAACAAATCACGCACTCTCGAAGCTCCGACTCCGACAAACATCTCCACAAAGTCTGAACCTGCAAGTGAGAAAAACGGTACTCCTGCCTCTCCTGCTACTGCCTTGGCAAGGAGTGTCTTACCTGTTCCCGGAGGTCCCACGAGAAGCGCTCCCTTAGGAAGCTTTGCTCCGATATCTGTATATCTCTTAGGATTGTGAAGGAAATCAACAACCTCCTGGAGAGATTCCTTGGCTTCATCCTGTCCCGCAACATCCTTGAAGTTGACGCCTGTGGACTTCTCCACATATACCTTGGCAGTCGATTTGCCGACTCCCATCCCCATGCTGCCGCCCATCTTCTTTGAAACAAATGCCAAAAGCACCCACAGTAAAATAAGCGGAACTATAAAACTTAATATATTAAAAATCCATGTAGATGTATTATCAGGTATCGCTGCCTTTATCTCAATAGACTTGCCCTCTGAGGTCTTTGCTTTTTTGAGTGTCGGCACAAGCTCATCATCAGCCACACGGCCTGTGTAATATGTGATGTCATAATCCTTGTGTCCGTCATCCACAAGCTTGTAGTCTATCTCGTAGGAATCAAACTCCACGCTCTTGACATTGCCCTTATCAAGCTGTTTTATGAAATCACTGTATGACTTTTCCTGTGTGCTGGCATGCGATATGCTGTTTGATATAAGTGCATACACAAACAATGCCACGAGTGTCAGCAGAATAAATGCCATGATTCCCTGTCCGCCACGGTTGTTTCTTCCACCGTTTCCACCAGGTCTGTTACCACCGTTATTTCCGTTTCCACCGGACCCATTATTGCCCGGGCCATTGTTGTAATTATAGTTATTAGGTCCCTGATTATCCATATTTTCTCCGTTCTTTTCTTATTTATTACAAGCTTCAAGGCAATTTTGACCTGTAATTTTTATAGTCATTCCCATGAAACCCTATCCCCCGAAAAATACCATTACAGACTTCTTATTTTCCAAGGAATATATTGTATATGAAACCGTCTCCTCACAATATATAAAGTGTGAAGCTTCACTTTATTATAAGAAAAAGTGCGGTCAAAATCAACCGCACTTTCTAAATATTGTATTAAATATAACGAAAAATTATCTGTTCACCTTGTTTGCCGCCTCTATGAAGCCATGGAAAAGCGGATGTGGACGGTTCGGACGTGACTTAAGCTCAGGATGTGCCTGTGTGGCGATAAACCACGGATGCTCCGGAATCTCAATCATTTCCACGATTCTGCCATCAGGTGATGTACCGCAAAGCTTCATGCCATGCTCTGTGAGAGCTGTTCTGTAGTCATTGTTGACCTCATAACGATGACGATGACGCTCGCTTATATTCTCTGTACCATATACCTGATATGCCTTTGATGTCTTGTCGAGTACACATGGATAAGAGCCAAGTCTAAGTGTACCTCCGATATCCTCTATTCCGTTCTGGTCAGGCATAAGTGCGATAACCGGATGAGTAGTGTTTGGATCAAGCTCTATACTGTGTGCATCATGGAACATACATACGTGGCGCGCATACTCGATGATTGCCACCTGCATTCCAAGGCAGAGTCCCAGATATGGGATATTGTTTTCCCTGGCATACTTAGCTGCTGCAATCATGCCCTCAACACCACGGTCTCCAAAGCCTCCCGGAACGATAATTCCCTGAATACCCTTGAATACCTCTGCTGCATTGTCATCATTAAGTTCCTCTGAGTCAACCCACTTTATATCAACTGTGGTATGCTCAGGAATACCGCCATGCTTCAGTGCCTCAACAACTGAAATGTATGCATCGTGAAGTGCTGTATATTTTCCGACAAGTGCGATCTTTACCTCTTTATCAGGATGACGGAGATCCTCAACCATCTGCTTCCAGTCTGCAAGATCCGGCTCAGGACAGTCGAGATTCAAGCACTCGCATGCAACCTTTGCAAGATTCTCCTGCTCCATGGCAAGTGGTGCCTCATAGAGATACTCCACATCAAGGTTCTGTAATACGTGTGAATTCGGTACATTACAAAACAGCGCAATCTTGTCCTTAAGCTTCTGATCAAGCTCATGCTCTGAACGGCATACAATGATATCCGGCTGGATTCCCATGCCCTGAAGCTCCTTTACGCTAGCCTGTGTAGGCTTTGTCTTGAGCTCTCCTGACGCCTTGATGTATGGAATCAGTGTCACATGGCACAGGATGGCATTGTCGTGTCCCACCTCATGCTGGAACTGTCTGATTGCCTCGAGGAACGGCTGACTCTCGATATCGCCGACTGTACCGCCCACCTCGATGATTGCGATTGTGGTATCCTCAGATGTGAAATCCCTGTAGAATCTGCTCTTTATCTCATTGGTGATATGAGGGATAACCTGTACTGTTCCTCCGCCGTAGTCACCACGACGTTCCTTCTGTAATACTGACCAGTATACCTTTCCTGTGGTGACGTTTGAGTTCTTTGTCAGGCTCTCATCAATAAAACGCTCATAGTGTCCCAGGTCAAGATCTGTCTCAGCTCCATCGTCTGTTACAAACACCTCTCCGTGCTGAATAGGGTTCATGGTACCTGGATCAATATTAATGTATGGATCGAACTTCTGCATTGTCACCTTGTATCCACGAGCTTTTAAAAGACGTCCAAGAGACGCTGCGGTAATTCCTTTTCCAAGACCGGAAACAACTCCACCGGTGACGAACACGTATTTTACAGGCATAATTTTCCTCCTTATCAATATGCTTTGTATATTTGTAAATTCTTAATTTTTAAAATAACCAACTTATTATACAGCCTTAAATTGATTAATGCAATTTATTTTTTAATTATATTTATTATATTTTGTTATAATGCTTCACATCTGGTGACGGACAACCCTGTATTCATCGCCTGAGCGGTAAAACGGACAGCGCTTATAGCTGCTCTGGACAAATCTCGCCATATCATCCTCGTCCATATTTACCGAGCAATAATACTCCTCATCATCCTCATCATATTCATTGTATGCACAAAAATCGCAGCATGTCTCCATTATCTTATCCTTCCATCACTTTTAATATGTATGCTGAAAATCTACTTAAACTGATTGACAGTCTCGTCATATTTGTAATCAATCTGTGCAAGCTTGTCGCAAAGCTCTTTCTCATCAATATCATATGCTGCCGCAAGCTCCTTCAATCCTGAATAATTGTCCCGAAGCTGTGTGTTTACAAAGCTAAGCAGCATAACCGGATCCTTTGGTAATGCCATAATCTGCTCCTTATAATTCTATGTTATCTTATAATTCTATGTTATCTTATTATCATAATCATAGCAATTATTTTTCAAATACCTGCTTTATGCTGTCATAGTGCAGGAACACACCCTGCGCAGCAAGCTCTTTTATTTCATCGAGTGTGGCAATTTTAAACCCAAGTGCCTCCTCTGTCTGAATCTGTACGTCAGACTCCTTGAAATCAAGCTCAAAGCGGTAAACATCCACGAAATAGTTGTCACCCTCGCCCGGATTCTCCCTGTGATAGGTATAGGCAAGCCCTCCCGGACACTGTGATACATCAAGGCCCACCTCTTCTTTCACCTCTCTGCAGACTGCGGTAAATGAGCTCTCACCTGCCTGTGCGGCTCCTCCTGAAACCTCCCACCAGCCCGGTGCCCATGCCTTTGTCATGACACGCTGTGTGATAAGGAACCTGCCATCAGGTCTGTGAATCACGCCAAGCACTGAAAGATGATACTCTCCATCCTTAAGTATCCAGTCGTTTTTTTTCATTGTACGGCCTGTCGGTTTTTTATCCTTATCGTATATATCCCAAAATTCCATTTGAAGCTTCCTTTCTCTAAGTGAGTCTTTAACAATATCATATCATATCCTGCGCAGAAAAGCCAGCTAGTTGTTTACGCAGCTTTTTGCTTTCCGGCAGATAATATTCCATCAGCGACCAGAACCTGGCATTATGGCTTGGCTCAAGCAGATGTGTAAGCTCGTGAACCACCACATACTCTGCGCACTCCGACGGCACCTTAGCCAGCAGAAGGTTGAAATTCAGATGATGTGACTTAACGTTGCATGATCCCCACCTTGTCTTCATCTTCTTTATCGTAAAGCCGGCTGACTTAACTCCCATAACCGGCTCCCATTTGTCGATAAACCTCTGCAGCTGCATTTTAAGCTCCCTGCGCATCTCCCTTTCCATGAAGGGTGCCATAACCGGCTCCTGCTCCTTAAGCTGTCTTGCGACAAGCATTTCCTGCATGGTCCGCTCAATCCAGTCTGATTTGCTCTCCACGAATTTCCTGATTTCTGTATCACTCATGCCATAAGGAGCACTCACTGATAGTGTGCCATCTGTGTCCTTCACACGAAGATACATGTTTTTTATTCTTTTCCTGGTTACTTCTATTGTATATCTGTTATTTGTATATAAGTTATTTATATTTTCCCGGCTCATACTGTTCCTCTCGTGTAATACTCTGTGCGTAAATACATTTTACAATTTGTGCGCATTTTTGTATACTATAAAATAAAGCTACTATTCAAAGGAGGTTCATATGACAAAAGAAAAATTAGCCCTTGAAGTAATAAAAAGACTAAAAACTGCGTATCCTCGCACCGACTGTACTCTTGAGTACGATGATGCCTGGAAGCTTCTCGTATCAGTCAGGCTCGCTGCCCAGTGCACCGATGCCCGCGTTAATATAGTCGTGGTGGATTTGTTCAAAAAATATCCTTCCATCGAGGCTCTCGCTGATGCAGAGGTTTCCGATATAGAGGAAATTGTTCGCCCATGCGGTCTGGGAAAGAGTAAGGCCCGTGATATAAGCGCCTGCATGAAAATGCTTCGCGATGATTTTGGCAGTCATGTGCCTGACAATATGACCGATCTGCTGAAGCTGCCGGGGGTCGGCAGAAAGAGTGCCAACCTGATTATGGGCGATGTGTACGGCAAGCCTGCCATCGTCACCGACACACACTGCATACGCCTTTGCAACCGTATAGGACTTGTAGATGGAATAAAGGACCCGAAAAAAGTGGAGATGGAGCTTTGGAAAATCATCCCACCCGAGGAGAGCAATGACTTCTGCCACAGGCTGGTTGATCACGGACGCGCCGTATGCACTGCCCGAACCACACCGCACTGTGACATGTGTGTGCTGAACGATATATGTGGAAGCGTTGTACATAGCTAAAACAGTAAGGCTGCGGCTCCGCAGCCTGCATGCAAAACGTGAGAAAGGACCGCGATGTTACACGCGGTAACAACGCGATCCTTTCTCGAGGAGTTTAGTTATGAAAATGTTTATTAATAAAAAGGGAATAATGTAAAAGGTTTTGTTCCTCTTACAGATACAAGTATATGTGGTAATTATGTCCTAACAATGTACATTTTAGAAATATTTTATTAAAAAAACCGCGATTATTTTATACTTTTTTTAGATTTGTAATATTCTGTAAATAACAACTAAATTTTTTTGTTAAAAAGTGCCTTACAGAGCTGTATTTTATCCTCATGGCTCTGTCCGGTCAGGCTGTTTTGAAAATCCACAGTACCTGCAGCGGTGCTGTCTGTCAGCAGACCTTTTTCTGCGAGACGTCTTTTCATCTCACGCGCTGTACCGTTTCCTCCATCGAACACACGCACCCTATCTCCAAGCACCTCCTGTATCATTTTTCTGACAAACGGATAATGTGTGCATCCCAGCACAACCGCATCTATCTCACCATGCGAATATGAATACAAAAGTTCCTCGAGATACTGTCTCACATCATCACCGTACAAGTCACCTCTCTCAACGAAATTCATAAGTCCAGGACAAGGCAATGGAATAATCTCACCCAAGTGTCTGTATCTGTCCATAAGCTTTTTAAGTTTTTCCTCCCTGATAGTCATAGGTGTAGCCATCACAAGCACTCTCGGATTTTCCATAAAAAGCATCGCAGGCTTGACTGCAGGCTCTATCCCTACGATAGGAACATCGGGATATTGCTCTCTTAATATACGCACCGCCGCACTGGTGGCTGTATTGCACGCAACAACAAGCCCCTTAGCATGCTGATTTAAAATCAGCTCCTTTGCATGCTCACAGGTCAAAGCTCGCACCTGCTCAAGTGTTTTGGTACCATAAGGCGCATTTGCTGAATCACCGTAATATATAAAATCTTCGTTAGGCATCACTTCAACCAGGCTCTTTAAGACGCTTATTCCGCCGACTCCTGAATCGAAAACTGCAATTGACATTATAAAAGTCCCTACTTTCTTTATAAAATCTGTTATGATATAATGAATAAAACAAGCTTAAGGAGGCACCTATGGATAATCCTAAAAGTCTTTTTAACAACAACACAAGAGTATGTGAAAACTGTAAAAGGCCTCTGCCACATGACTATAAAGAGAATCTCTGCCCACGATGCCTTGATCTGGCATTATTCCACGAGGTAAAGGAATTTATCCGTACCCACGACGTAAATGAATACGAGGTTGCAGAACATTTTAAGATACCGCTTAGACAGGTAAAGAGCTGGATAAAGGACGGACGCATCGAGTACAAGCAGTCTGAATCAGCCTCCACTATAGCCGGTCTTCACTGCCAGCGGTGCGGTGCACCTGTTACCTTCGGCACTCTTTGTCCCAAATGTCTGAGACTGTTAAACGGCAGCAAAGGATACTCAACCGGATACGATGCCGGCAAAACAAAATCCAAAATGTACCATTTGGAAGGAGAGGAGTAATTACTCCTCTCTTCTTTTAACCTTTGATCTGTATTTTTTCTCCACCTCTGTGAGGAATCTGTCATCAAGCTCCGCCTTTATAAGTACGTTCTCATCAGGCGATTTGATGACGATATCATAATAAGGTACATCATTCTGACCTGAGGTATAGTCTATTTTCTTGATCTCATTTCCATTCTCGTAATTGTATACGCTTCTGTCACCTGCCGGTGCAATTGCTGCTACAGACTCCATGCTGTATATTCCAAGGCGCTTTCTGCGGCTCTTGTTTTTAATTTTGGCAAAGCGCAGCTCTCCGTCAAAATATGAATATTCAAACTCTGTGTTCTGTGCCATTATCATAAGATATGCAATAAGTCCAAATACTACTGCAAATAAAATACCCGGTGCAAAGCCGATGCAGATAGTCAGAAGGCTTATTGCCGCAAGAGCTACAAGCAGGTACGAAACAAATACCAGCGCCACATTTTTTTTACGCGCAATCAATGTAAATACTTCCATTATAATTCTCCTTTGCATATTGAAAATATATATCTTTATAATGATAACAGATTTTTACCGTTTCGTATAGATTTTTTCATGGTTATAGGTTAAAATATTATAAAAATTTAGTGAAATTTCGGAGGGTTAAGATGCAATTTAACTTAAAACTGCAAAATGATTTCAAAAACAACATAAGAAGGGAGTGGGCTTTAACCAACGGCCTTGGCGGATATGCCGGCGGTTCAGTCACCGGTGCGATAAACCGTACGCATCAGGGCTATCTGATTGCAAGCCTTCATGCTCCTGTGCAAAGATACGTCTGCTTCTCAAAGACAAACGAAAAAATAGTCACAGGCAGCCACACCTACGACCTCTCAAGTGACCAGTTCAAGGGCGGACGCCACACAGACGGCATCCAATATATAAGCGATTTCACATACGATGGAACCATATGCTTTACATATGAGGCTGGTGATATCACCATAAAAAAACACATCGCACTGGCACAGGGAAAAAATCTCGCTGCCGTGGCATATGAGGTTCAAAACAAAGGCGAAGCGGCTAAGCTTTTGATCACGCCTCTTATGAACTTCCGTGAGCACTCTGAAAGTTCCACCGTCGATTCATTAAAATTCGAGGTCCAAAAGCAGGAGCATGGCTTTACCCTCATTCCAAAAGCTCAGGATGACCACTGTATCCGCATTGCTTTTTCAGGTGGAGAGCTTATTGAAAGAGGCGACAAATATACCTGTGACCTTGAGGCTCAGACCGAGGTGGACAATGAAGTGCCCGGCCTCGACTGTGCATTTTGCCCATATGACGTGAGCGTGGATATTCCTGCCTCTGCTTCAATGCATTTTTCTGTAATGTGCGATATCGTACCGCTTGAAGCTTGTAACGGCAACGCAGGTTCAGCCTTCGCCAAACACCTTGTTTCTGATAACGAAAGTGCTTTTGAAATACTACGTGCGCAGCTTGACTACACCGATGAGCTGATTAAAAGAAGCGGCTTCACTGATGACTTTGCCGTGAAGCTTACTGTGGCTGCAAACCAGTTCATCGCACACAGACAGTCAACAGGCTATGACACTGTGCTCGCCGGACTTCCTTGGTTTACAGACTGGGGCCGTGACACTATGATTTCATACACCGGCCTGACACTTTGCACCGGCCGTTTTGAAAAAGCTCACGATATACTACTGACCTTTGCCAAGTACTGTAAGGACGGGCTCATCCCGAATATGTTCCCGGACAGCGGACTTGAGCCTCTCTACAATACTGTAGATGCATCACTGTGGTATTTTTATGCTGTCTACAAATATCTGGAATATGTAAACACCCCGGATGCCTATGAATTTATAAAGAAGGATATTTATCCATGCTTAAAGGATATCATATCTACTTATAAAAAGGGCACTGATTTTTCCATATATATGGACACGGACGGGCTCATTCATGCCGGAAGCGGACTCGACCAGGTCACATGGATGGATGTGCGTGTCGGTGACTGGGTTGCTACGCCTCGTCACGGCAAACCTGTCGAGATAAATGCACTTTGGTACAACGCACTGTGCACCATGGATATGCTTCAGGCTAAGTTTGGCGATAACGATGACAGCTACAGACAGCTTGCTTCTCTCGTAAAGACTTCCTTCAACAAGCGCTTCTGGAATGAAAACACAGGCTGCCTGTATGATGTGGTTGACGAGGATGACGATACAATCCGTCCAAACCAGATTTATGCCGTAAGCCTGCCATTTACCATGCTTGACAAGGAGCGTGAAAAAGCAATTGTGGATACGGTAATGGATAAGCTGTACGTAGGCTGCGGACTGCGTTCGCTCGATCCTGACCACAAGGATTACCATCCGATTTACATTGGCTCTCTCTCAAAGCGCGACCACGCCTATCATCAGGGAACAGCCTGGGGCTTTCTGCTCGGTGGTTTTATCAGTGCCTATGTAAAGGTAAACGGCCGCACGAAGGCGACCGCTTTATGCGCTGACAAGCTGCTTGCCCCTGTAAGGGAGCATCTGCTCAACAACTGTATCGGCTCAATATGCGAGATATTTGACGGCGATGCCCCTCACAGCGGCCGTGGCTGCTATGCACAGGCATGGAGTGTAGGTGAAGTGCTTCGCTGCTACTGTGAGGATGTACTGCCTATGCTCCCACAAGCTCACTCATAAGCTCGTGGACCGTAGTCATCCGGTTTATGCGACCCACATTGGCACCGCAGAATACCAGACCATTTTGCATATCTCCTTTAACCGCTGCAATCAGTGCCTTCGTAATACAGTATGGCACTGTTGCAGGGTTACATTTCTCAAGACAATTATAGCACCTTTTAATAGGCTGCTTTTCCTTTTCCAGTCCCCTGATAAACTCATTTCTGACAGCACGCCCCGGCATTCCTACAGGGCTTTGTATAATCTGCACATCAGACTCATTCGCGTTCATTATTATTTTTGCCTACGGGCCTAGTCCGGCCTGCAGCTTGCTTTTAAAACGTACAGCATGAAGGCAGGGATTTGGGGGAGCCCTTGGTGCGGACTGGAGAATTTCCAATATGTGTTCCGAGACCCCTCTTTTTTAAAATCCGTGGGGACAACTTTATGGATTAACGCTGGGCGCTTGATCTTTCAGTTCCCCATCCCCATTATCCTGGCGTTGCTGATGAACGAGCTGAAAATGAAGCGGTACAAAAAAGTTGTGCAGACAGTTCTGACGTTTCCGCAATTTTTGTCCTGGGTCATTGTGGCAAGCATCGTCATCAATATCCTCTCCTATGATGGTTTGGTGAACAGTTTGATCCTTTCTTTTGGGGGGGAGACAGTAAACTTTACGGGAAATGCCAACCTGTTCCAACCGCTGCTGTATATTACAGAAAATTGGAAATCAGCTGGATGGAGCGCCATTATTTATATGGCCGCCATTTCGGGGATTGACATGGATCAATATGAAGCAGCGGATCTAGATGGGGCCTCCCGGGTGCAAAAGATTTTTCCGTATCACCCTCCCCAACATTTTGCCCACTATTTCAGTGATGTTTGTGTTGCAGATGGGTAACATGATGTCCGGTGGCTTCGACCAGATCTTCAACCTGTCCAATCCTGCGGTGAAAGATGTATCGGAAATCTTGGATATGTACATCTACAACATTTCGTTCGGATCCACTCCTGATTTTGGTTTTTCCACTGCGGTCAGCTTTTTCCGTTCTGTGGTTAACTGCGTATTTTTGATAGCTGCCGACAGAGGCGCGAAAGCACTAGGCGGAAGCGGCTTGTTCGGTTAAAGGAGGTAATGGCTATGGAAAAACAGAAAATGATTCGCAAGTGGCGGTTTGATGCTGTGGATATTTTTGTTGTCATCTTGCTGACTTTTTGGATGTTTTTAATCATCATTCCATTTGTCAATGCGATTTCCATTTCCTTTGCTACACAGAAGGAATATGTGGACAACCCTTTGATGCTCTTTCCGTCCCAGCCTACGTTGCAAAGCTACGAAATGCTTTTCAACGATTACCGTATCTGGACGGGATTCCGCACTTCCTTTTTTGCTGGTGCTGGTGGGAGTTCCGCTAAATATGCTTTTGACTACAGTGCTGGCGTATGGCACCAGCCGGGGAGATTATCCGGGGAAAAGAATTATAATTGGGGGCATCCTTTTTACCATGCTCTTTAACGGAGGCATCATTCCCCTGTACTTGCAAATGAAGGAGCTAGGTTTGACCAACACGATTTGGTCGGTAGTCCTAGCCGGGACGGTGAATGTGTTCTATTTTGTGATTATGCGAAATTACTTCCAGTCCCTGCCGGAGTCGCTGATTGAGTCGGCACGCTTGGACGGGGCAGGGGAGGGGAGAATCCTGTTCCACATCATCCTTCCCTTGTCAAAGCCAATTATCGCGACCTTGACACTGTTTTATTTGGTTGACCGCTGGAATGAATGGTACAATGCGCTAATTTTTATTCGGGATACAGAAATGCAACCATTGCAGCTGGTGTTGCGCTCCATTGTGATGGAATCCAGTATTGTCAATAACGTGACAAGCGCTGCGGCTATGGAACAGATGAAGAATTTTGACATGGGTGTGAAAATGGCAGCTGTTATTGTGACAATCCTTCCTGTTATGTGTGTGTATCCCTTCCTGCAAAAGCATTTCGCTCAAGGCGTAATGGTGGGAGCGGTGAAGGCTTGAAAATACATTATGTGTAAGGATAAGGAGGGATAGCTAATTTATTAAAGACCGATTGGAGAAGCAAGGAGAATAAAAAAGGAAAGGATGAAAGAAATGAAAAAAA
>ENA-OQDT01000829-OQDT01000829.1-human-gut-metagenome-genome-assembly--contig:-NODE-829-length-19619-cov-3.664375_pt1 | contig 19619 bp, 14 predicted proteins | sample MGYA00242786_ERZ504617 | MGnify/ENA primary metagenome ERZ504617 (study PRJEB26092, sample SAMD00036337) | human gut metagenome | host: Homo sapiens | study: EMG produced TPA metagenomics assembly of...
AGGAAGAGATGCCTTTTTCTTTACGATGTTAACCGGTTGAAACAGCTCACTCGTATAACGGATCATTGTGGTTTCCACCCATCACCCTTTCCCATGCATTGCTGAAAGGGGAAAGCGGCGAAGAGGGATTCGATAAGGTCAAAAGTCTTTGAAAAAGGAGGGGAGGGGGCTTGGGGGAGGGGAGGGAAAACTTCTCCAGAAGTTTTTCCCTCCCTCCCCCGAATTCCTATTTCTCCCAAGCTTGGGGCAATGTCCTGCGGTGCTTGAGGCTGACGCCTTCGACCATAAAGTAGGCGTGCTCGGCGATGTTCTCGGCACGGCGGCAAACGCGATCCAGAGCACGGGTGATCAGCACGATGTGCATGGAGTCCCACGGTTCAAGCGTGCGGTCGCCGACGGCCTGCATGAGCTTTTGGAAAATGTTCACCATCATCTGCGCGGTTTCGTCGTCGTAGCGGCTGACGGCAAGGGCGCTGGGGGCGTCTCCGTTCTGGAAGGCGAGCAGGGAATTGCGGAGCATGGCGCTCGTGCGGGTACACAGCGCCCGAAGATCCTTTTCGACGATGGAGGGAATCGGCTTGTCCGAGAGCGTGACCTGCTCGGCGACGACGACGGATTCATCTCCGATGCGTTCCAGATCCAACACCATGCGCACGACGCTCATGAGAAAGCGGAGATCGCGGGCAACGGGCTGCGTGCGGGCGAGGATGTTGAGCGTGGCTTCGTCGATCTGGTTTTCGAGGTCGTCGATATCCGTATCCCCGTCGAGCACGGCGGCGGCGCGGGGAAGATCGTGATTCAATACGGCGATGGCGGCATCGTCGAGGGCCTGCTGCGTCTTGCTCCCCATGATGAGGAGTTTGGCGCGCAGGTTGTCCAAAAGCTGCTGCGTGTAGTGTTCCTGATAGGCCATAAGGCGTCTCCTTGGCGGAATGCGCTCCGCATATGCATAATTGAGAAGTGGGCGGCTTACCCGAAGCGCCCGGTGATGTAGTCTTCGGTCTGCTTCAATGAGGGATTGGTGAAAATCTTTTCCGTCAGATCGCATTCGATCAACTTGCCCATATAGAAAAAGGCGGTGCGGTCGGAGACGCGGGCGGCCTGCTGCATACTGTGGGTAACGATGACGATGCTGAGCTGGCTCTTGAGTTCGTGGATGCCTTCCTCGATGCGCTGCGTGGCGATGGGGTCGAGGGCGCTGGCGGGTTCGTCCATGAGCAGGACTTCCGGTTCCACGGCAAGGGCGCGGGCGATGCACAGGCGCTGCTGCTGGCCGCCGGAGAGCCCGAGCGCGACGTGTGCAGGCGGTCCTTCACCTCTTCGAAGATGGCGGCGCGGCGGAGGCTTTCCTCCACCTTGTCGGCGATGAGCGATTCGTCGCGCTCGCCGTTGACGCGCAGGCCGTAGGCCACGTTTTCGAAAATCGTCTTCGGGAACGGCGTCGGCTTCTGGAAGACCATGCCCACGCGGCGGCGCAGGTTCACCACATCGAAATTGGGGGCGTTGATGTCCTCCTTGTCCAGCGTGATCAAGCCTTCGGTGCGGGTGCCGGGGATAAGGTCGTTCATGCGGTTGAGGGACTTGAGCAGCGTCGACTTGCCACCGCCATTGCGGCCCACAATGCCGAAGAACTCGCCCTGATGCACCTGGAATGTGACGTCCTTGAGCACCTGCTGCTTCTTGAAACCTTTGATGCCCTTTGTCCAGTTGATGAACGCCTGCTTGAGCCCCGTGGCCTGTTCGGTGGGCAGCTTGAACCATTTGTCCACATGCTCCACGTCCAACACCACGGGCTTGTCCATGTAGTTGTCGATCGTGACGACGTCGCCGTTCTCCACGGCGTCGGTGTTGTGGTCGGTTGCCTGAGTCATTACATTACCTCCGCGAATCGGCGGCTGTTCTTACGGAAGATGTACACACCGAACCACAGCAGCAGCACGGTGATTGCGATGGGGATCATCTTCACCCACCAGGAGCCGAAGGTGTTCCAGACAGTGGGCTGCGTAGCCGGTGCAATGAAATTATGGCGAATGTCTTGAATCGTCTGCGCAATCGGATTCATCAGTTCGAGATTGGCGATCGTACGATACTCGGGGTGCTTGTCGGTGATGAAGCTCAACGGGTAGATGATTGGCATCGCATAGAAGATGATCTGCTGCAGCACTTCCCAAATATGGAGCACATCGCGGTAGAACACATAGAACGTGGACAGAATCAGCGCGAGCGCAAGCGCGATGATGTACAGTTCCAGCACGTTTATTGGCAGCCAGAGCACCCGCCAAGTGAACTGCACGCGCATGAAGATCGCGAAGATGAGAATGACCACATAATTGATGGCGAGCGAGATGAGCGAGCCAATCGAAGCGGAGACGACGACGATGTAGTTCGGGAAATGCACTTTGCGCAGCAGGTCGCCACGGTCGACAATCGAGCGCAGGCCGATTCCCACGGTCTCCGTGACGAACTGCCAGGAGCTGATGCCGAGCAGCAGCACGACTGGGTAGGTTGGCGTGCCATCCGTCATACGCATGAATTTCGCGAACACCACATACATGACCGCGAACAGCATCAGCGGCTTGAGCACAGACCATGCCACGCCCAGGAACGACCCTTGGTAGCGCATCTTGAAATCGGTCTTCACCAGGCCGCGCAATACGGTCATGGCATACCCGTAGCGGCTTTTCAACCGTTGACTCAGCGTATTCACTCGCACCTTCTTCGTTTCGGGTTCAGTCGCTCCATTGTACCTATGCCACTGTTCAAGAGCACCGCAATGGGCGAATCCGCAACGAATGGCATAGACCGCGCGCTTGTGCCTAGAACATGCTTTTTCGTTCGCCTGACTATGCTGGAACTATTCGATAGTCGTAGACATAAGTGAGGATGCATGCCATCGATTCGATTTGCGAACGTGCTGCTGGAGACCAAGCCGCGCGCGCTGAGCTACCCAACGATGTATTACCACACTGATCAGCTGATCACCCCGTCCGGCGAGAACGGCGAGTGGACGATCAATGGCGCCGGCACCGTCGATTTCACCACGTATTTCAACGCGCTGTCCGTGCTCAAATTGCAAAAGTACACACGCGCGACCGGCTTTGCGCTGCATATCGACGTGAAAAGCGCCGGCGAGGTCACGCTCACGCAGACCTGCGCCGAGCGTCTGTCGATGAATCCGGAGATTGTCAAAGACAATTCCCAGACTGTCGCCGGCGACAATGACTGGCATACGGTGACGCTGGACATCTCGGTGGACGAGCACACCGTGCTGGCTGGATTCCAGATTGCCACGACCGCCGCCACCGAGATTCGTAACGGCTACTACGAGGTGTCGTTCGACGGTGAGCCGCGCGATGTGGAACTGTCGATTGCGACGACAACCTTCCGCAAGGAGAAGTTCATCGAGCGCAACATCGAGCTCGTGAAGACCGAGCTGCTGGCTTCGGATTACGACATTGCCAAGCATTTGACCATGCACGTGATCGACAATGGCAGCACGCTCGATGCGGCCGCCCTGAGTGACGAGCATGTGATTGTGACGCCGAACGAGAATGTGGGAGGCGCCGGCGGCTTCGCACGCGGCATGATCGAGTCTCTCGAGCAGAGCACCCCTGCGACGCATGTGCTGTTGATGGACGACGACGTCGAGGTGTCGCCGGAGAGCATTCTGCGCACTTACAATCTGCTGCGCATCGTGAACGACGAGTATGCCGAGGCCTTCGTCTCGGGAGCGATGCTCAACATCGAAGACACGCAGGACCAGAAGGAAGACACCGGTTTCATCTCCACCTATGATGGGTCGTGCGTGCCCGCCAAGCCGCCGCTGCAAGTGACCAAGTTCGTCGACGTGGTATACAACGAATGCTTCGACGAATCCGTGTGCGTGCCCGAGGACGCCCACCGCTATGCCGCATGGTGGTACTGCGTGATCCCGACCACCGTGATCGAGCGCAACGGCCTGCCGCTGCCGATCTTCGTGCGTTTCGACGACGTGGAATACGGCATCCGCTGCAACCCGAAGTTCATGACGATGAACGGCATCTGCGTGTGGCACGCGAAGTTCGACATTCGCTACAATGCCGGCGTGGAGCGCTACCAGACGGTGCGCAACCAGATGATCGGGCAGGCGGTGACCGGCCTGGCGCCGAGCATGAAGACGATGCTCCACAGCCTGCACCACATGGTCGATCTCGAAAGCCGCAAATTCAACTACACCGATGCGGAGCTCGCGCTCGATGGCTTCGAGGACTTCCTCAAGGGGCCGAAGTTCATCATGCAGCCGGTGGCCCAAGAGCGTTTCATGCGGGCGAACCGCGAGAAGGAGAAGCTGGTGCCGTTCGACGAGCTCAAGAAGCAGGCGGCCGAGATGGGCATCACCGACTTCGACCCGGACATGCTCACCCGTCAGGTGATCGATTTCGACGAACCGCGTTCGTTCCAGCAGCGGGTGTTCGATTTCGTCACGAAGAACGGGCAGCGCTTCGGCACCGACAAGCTCGTGGCGATCAGGTTCGACGGCAGGGGAGACGAACCTGAGACCGCGCTCGGTTCCGACGGCGACCGTGTGGAATACACCATCATTCCAAGTGCGGGCTGGCTCTACCCTGCCGGCATGATCCACAACGAGAATGTGATCATCGCCATCGATTGGGCCACCCGCAAGGGCGTCATTCGAGTCAAGGACGCCAAGCGCTACAAGGAGGTAATGAAGCGCTACAAGCGTGACATGGCCTACTACAAGAAGCACGCGGACCGCCTGGCAGCCGAGTATTTGGCAGCCGGCCCGCAGATGCAGTCGATGCGCTTCTGGAAGCAGTACCTCGGCATGGACTGATGCCACACGGCGCAGTCGGTGCGATCGTACCCCGACTGCGACACGCTGGACTTGTGACTTACGTGAGCTTGTTGTATTCTATTTAAGTTGCGTAAGCACACTGGAGGATTCGCCTAGTGGCCTATGGCGCACGCTTGGAAAGCGTGTTGGTGTAACAGCCTCGCGAGTTCGAATCTCGCATCCTCCGCTCTTCAGCCGGAACCTTAGGGTTCCGGCTTTTTCGATTTCAGCGGCAGATAAATACGCCAGATAGCAACGCATCACGTTGTCGGCGACGCCATATCGTGGGATCATGCGGTCATTCCGATGAACCAGTTACGCACCGTGGTATACATGCCAGTGCGTACCGAAGCAAACTCCGCAAGCCGCCCCTTGGCGAACAGGCCGAACAGATTGATCAGCATCGTGAAGAACACCAGCGCGACGAGCAGCGTTACCAACGTACGGAACCCCAATGAGTCACGAACCGCGAACGGAACCTCATGGGACTTGGCCAAATCCAGCCCTTCAGACTCGATTGCCCCCTGCTGTATGCCAGAGTCGAAGGCGAGCACCACGAGCAGTGTGGCGAGCATGAAATAGAAGGCGTAGTCGCCCGAGTAGCGCATCGTGGTGCCGCCCTTGTAGCAGTCAAACACGGCCACGATGAAACCGACGGTCATCATCGTGCAGGCCAGCCCCCACACCTTGTGGTCGCGCAGTTGGTACCGCAGGAGTATGAACAGCAAGGCGAACAGCGCCAGCGGGTACACGGCGAAATAACCGCCGATCGACGGCTCGTTCGGTGCAGCCAGCGTGGTGTCCACCGTGGTAATGAACGGGAAGCGCATCGTCGTGGCCACCGGTTCGAACAGCTGGTTGAATACCTGCCCCGGCAGTATATAGAGGGGACTTCTGCGCGTGGTGAGGTCGAAACCGGTGAAATTGTAGTTCTGCCCGAAGTTAAGCCACGCACCAAAGCGAATATGGTTGTAATACAGCAGCGGAACCGTCACGAGCACGAACGGGAGCAGCGCGGCCGCCGTCCCCCATGCGCCGCGCTTGGAGAACAACGTGCGGTGCTGGGTAATCTGCTCCCAGAACAGCGGGAATGCCAGCAGCCAGGCGGCCGCGAACTGCGGGCGCGAGCCCAGCAGCAACGCCATGCACAGCGAGCCAGCACCGATGAGCCGACCATTGACCGAGCCGTCGTGCCGTTTTGACACCTGCCAGAACCACAGGCCCATCAGCACGAGCGCGATCGCACAGACGATGGGCACGCCATAGAAGTTGCAGCTCATGTTGTATACGAACAGATTCGTGCCTATGTTGAAACCGATGATCACGAGCCATACGACGCCGAGCGAGGCCTTCGGAAAATAGTCGTGTGCAAGGCGACGCACCAGCAGCGTGCCGAAGACGACGGCGAGCGCGGAGAATATTCCCATCGCCACCCAGGTGGGCATCCAGTGGCCGGTGATCAACTGGTAGGGCACGAACGTGAGCAATGCCGGGACCACACCGAAATAGCAGTAATATCGTCCATTGAAATATGCGTGGTCCCATATGAACTGGTGGCCGTCGCTTGCAGCCAGACCACGGCGCGCGAAGAAGTCGTACGGATTCGCCATCGTCTGCAATACCGGATCGACCGGCAGATCGAGCCACGTATGCCCATGGATGAGTGCGTCCGCCAGCCGTTGGTACTGTTCATGATCCACATAATGGCCCGTTCCGGCGTCATACCCCCACGGCCTGGGCATCGTCAGCGCGGCGACGGCCACAATGAGCGCGCTCCATGCGACCACGTACACGGTCGTGGCCGACCGTTGCCTGTTGCTGTGCAGGTTCACATGCAGCCGGTAGATCGCTGAACGCGGTCTGAACACGACGAAGAACGCGGCGATGGCGATTTCAAGCAGTAATCTGAACGGATTGATTTCAAATGGAATCGTGGGATTCGCGTACACGCGGTCGAAGATGACCTTATGACCCTTGTCTCCGTAGAATCGGACCCGAATCTCGGTGGAATCGTAATACTGCAGTTTCTTGCCGATCAGCAGGTACTGGCTGCTCGGATTCGTCGTATAGTGCAGTTCGTTGCGCGGGTCGCCCCACACGCCGTCGCTGTCGCGGCTGCTGACCCACTCGTTTCCCGGACATGGTGCGTCCGCCAGTCGTACGGAGTTCGATCGCGCCGTCGACATACCGGTTCTGTTGGTATTCGGTGTTGTTCCTGTTGTTCGGCGTGGCCTGCACACGTACGCTCTCTACACGCACCGGCCCTCCCCCGTCGCGCGCGCTGACTGGCACGGTGACGGTCGCCGTCTCGGGATCGGTGCATCTCATACTCGTTGTTTCTGAGCGACTTCAGGCCGCGGCCTATGACTGGCTCGCCAACCACGGCCTGCTGCAGGCCGGTTGTTCTCCAGTGCCCCAGATTGAAGAGCCCTACTTCGAAGAACGTGACGATGACGACCGCGACGGCGATGGCCACCCAAAGCCCGCGCTTCGATCGGACCTTGGGAATCTGTAATCTGTTCCATTGTTTTCACTCCCCTCACGCCGTCAATCGATGAACCAGCTGCGACGGCTGTGTACGTGCCGCCTGAAGGTGCCGTGCCAGGCGTCGAGTCTGTTCTCGTTGAACAAGCCGAACAGATTGATCAGCAGTGTGAGGAACACGAGCGTCACCAGCATCGTCTGCAATGTGCGGAAGCCGAGGAAGCCGATTCACCGAGAATCCTTTGGCGGCAGATTCACGGCAGGCCTGTGCTGCGCGGCCGTGGCATACGCGAGCACGACGAACAGGGCGGAGAGCATGACCAGATAGGCGAAATCGCCGTAATACCGCATTGCCGTGCCGCACTTGTAGCAGTCAAACAGGGCGACGACGGCGGTGAGCGCCATCATCATGACGGTCATGGCCCACACCCCATGCGCGCGCAGTTGGCGACGCACCAGAACGAACAGCAGTGCGAACAGCGCAAGCGGGTAGATGGCGAAATAACCGCCAATCGACGGTTCGTTCGGACCGGCCATCGTCGTGTCCACCTGCATGATGAACGGGAATCGCATGGCCGTGTCGACCGGCTGGAACCACTGGTTGAACAGATCGGGCAGCACTGTATATGGCGAACTGCTGCGGGTGGTCATATCGAAGCCGGTGAGATTGTAGTTCTGGCCGAAATCGAACAGCGAGCCGAACCGCACGTAATTGTATGCGAGCAGCGGCGGAATGACGAGCGCGAACGGCACGAACGCGGCGATGGTGGGAGCCAGCCCCTTGCGGGAGAACAGCGTGCGGAGCTTGGTGATCTGCGGCCAGAACAACGGGAACGCCAGCAACCACGCGGCCATGAACTGTGGGCGTGAACCGAAATTCAGCGCCATGCACAGCGAGCCGGCGGCGATGAGCCAAGGATTGACGGTGCCGTCGGGCCGTTTCGACACCTGCCAGAACCATAGGCCCACGAGCGTCACGGCAATCGAACAGTTGATCGGCATTCCATAGAAATTCGGACTGTAGACGTAGACGAACAGATTGGTGGCGACGTTGAACCCTATGATGACGAGCCACACGACGCCGAGTGAGGCCTTCGGGAAGTAATCGCGGGCGAGACGGCGCACCAGCAGCGTGCCGAATACGACGGCGAGTGTGGTGAACACACCCATCGCGGCCCATGTGGGCATCCAATGGCCGGTGACGAGCTGGAACGGCACGAAGGTGAGCAATGCCGGGACCACGCCGAAATAGCAGTAGTAATGGCCGTTGTAGTAGGCGTGATCCCAATAGAAGGTGTGCGTGCCGTCGGCGGCGATGCTGCGACGGGCGAAGTAGTCGTAGGGATTGGCCATGGTGGTGAGCGCGGGATCCACCTTGAGATCGAGCCAGGTGTGGCCATGGATGAGGGCGTCCGCCAGCCGTTGGTATTGCTCGTAATCCACCCAATGCATGAAACCGGTGTTCAGACCGCTCGGTTTGGGCATGGCGAATCTGGCGATGGCGACGATGATCGCCGACCATGCCACGACATAGCCGGCGATGGCGAGGTTCTGCCTCACGCGCCGCTCATCGACCCGCATCCGGTAGATGCCGGAACGGGGGCGGAAGAGCACGAAGAACGCGGCGAATGCCAGCTCCACCAGCAGTCGCCACGGGTTGATCTCGAAGGGGATCACAGGATTCGCGTGAATGCTGTCGAAGAGCACGAAATCGCCCTTGTCGCCCAAGTAGCGCACGCGAATCTCATGTGAGTCGTAGTACTGCAGTTTCTTACCGAATATGAGGTATTGGCTGGCCGGATTCGTTGTGTAGTCGAGTATGTTGAGCCGATCTTCCCACACGCCGTCGCTGTCGCGCGAATCCACCCAAGTGTTGCCCGAAATGGTCTGGCCGCCGGTGGTGTTGAGTTGAATGGCCGCTCGCGAATAATGATTGCGCTGGTTGGGCACTTCATTCGTATTGCCTGGCGTGGCCTGCACGCGCACGCTGCCTATGCGCACCGGCGCACCACTATCGCGCGCGCCCACCGGAACCGTGATGGTCGCGGTCTCTGGATCGGTGATCTCGTATTCGTGATGCCCCAACGATTTGAGACCTTCGCCAATGATGGCATCGCCCACGGTGGCAGCCTGCAGACGACTGGTTCTCCAGTGACCGAGATTAAAGAAGCCCACCTCGAGGATCATCACGGCAACGAATGCGATGGCCATGCTGACCCACAGACTGCGACGGTTCCCGCCACTGTGCGTCGCAGACGCCGTCACGCTCCCGTGTGGTTGTGCCTGACTGACCGGCTCGCGCATGGAAACTCCTCCACCATGTTCTGTGTTCGGTTTGCGTTTCTCAGGGTACCCGTACAGTGTAGGCAACGCGAATGAGAAATTTCACATAGCATGCGAGAACGGCCGGATGGCCGGCCCCCTGCCATTGAGCAGTCGGAACTGCATGCACGGGCCGCAGGCCGGCAAGGCACCGCTCCACCGCGGCCAGCCCGGCTATGCGCCGAAGCTCGACCGCGACGGCGATGGCATCGCTTGCGAATGATGCTCGTCAGCACGCCCGCAAGCCGCAATGGGTGCCGTGGCACGGCTCATTAGGCCACGACATCCACGTCAATGATTTCCGCGTCACCGGCCGCCTCGCCCAGTGCATGTTCCGATTCACTGTGTGGGGCGGTTTCCGGTTCCTTCGCACTGGCGACGATCTCGGCAAGCTCCGCGGAATCGACATCGCCGTCGTCTTCATCTTCGAAATACGGCATGATCAACCGCGCATAGGTGCCCGGATGGTCGTTGAGCACGGCCATGGCCAGTTCGGAATTCAGGTCGTCATCGTCCACGAACACGCGTTGCAGCACCACCGAAGCCATGTCGGAGAACACATTCTCCTGGAATTGCGACAGATTCCAGAAATCGGGGTCATCGGCATCGCACAGCCCGAAATTCCCGCCGTCCTCAATCTCATGCTCGAACCGCACCACCACCTGCATGGGCAGCAGGGCCACCGTGAGGTCGCGCACATCGTCGCACAGATGCCCGAGCAGGCGCACACCCTCCTCGAATTCCTCGCGATTGCGCCGTTCAAAGCCCATCGTGATCTTCGAACCCATTGCCGCACCCATCAGCGACACCGTGAGATCCTCCAAATACAGCGGATTCTCCCATAATGGCACCGAAGGCACCGCATTCGTCTCCTCGAGCATTCCGCTCAGCATGCGCGTGCTGCGGGTCTGCTTGTTCCACAACGCACGGTACGCCTCCACCACTTTTCCGGCGTCATACAGGTACCTGCGATCCATGGCTTTCGTGGCAGCCGCATGCTCCTCGACATCCGAGGCGTCGTGCTCGTCGATCAACGCATGCGCATACTCCAGGTCGGCCTGCACACGCAATTTGCGTCGATACCGGATGATGCGCCGGAACCGCATGTCGGTGCTCGCACCCAGCCGCCGCACTGTTTTGTCTTCACGTAGCATGCACATGCCCAACCCCCAGTCGTTGAGTATCAACGTCGCCAGTTCGCGCCGCCTCTCCCCCGGTTCGCCCCATTTCGCCACGCAATACGCTGCCAACATGTAGGTGTGGAGGGAATGGACGCGGTTGTAGCATTCGCGTTGCCACGTTGGCCCGGTCCTCTGCACTGTGGCATCCAAACCGCACCGCAATCTGCCATTGACCACATCCGGCCCGTTCACGATCACCGGCATGTGTTCGGCGGGCTTATGCAGCAGCAGAGCCATCGAGGCATCGTTCATGATGTCGTACAACCACACCGCCATGCCATGCCTGCGCACGGTGGACGAACAGTACAGCATGAATTTGCGGGCCTCGTCGATGAGGTCGTGATCCAATCCGAGCGATGCCATGCGTATGAGCGACCCCCAATGCGTGGGGCCGAACAGATCCTGCGCCAGCACGTCGATGCGACGATCCACGCGACTGAACAGGTCCATCTGCGCCTGCACCTGCGCCGACACCGTCTGGCACATCTGCTCATTCTCGGCACGTTCCGGCGTTGCATTACGCCCCTTGGCAGCCGAGCCGCGCCTATGGAACGCCCCCGTGCGCCTGTTCGAAGACTCCGTCGAGGTATGTGGTTGTATGGTGGGTGAATCGATGCGGTCGAAACTCAGGGGAGCGTGGGAGACCACCTCATCGAATCTGCGTTCCAGCTGATTGAGCAGTTGCAGGAAGCCGATCGAATCGAACGCGAATGGTTCTGGCATGCAATCCTCTTTTCCTAAAGATGCGGCGCCCACGGTGAGCGCTCGTATTCATACACTCGCATAGGTGCACAGAGAATTTCTCGTATCCACAAAAATCTGTGGACAAGTGGATGACAGAGTGGATATCCACGGGGATAACTTGAATTTCCACCGTGAATATGTGGACAATGAACGTCGCGGTATGCACATTGTGGACGACCTGCCATCACAATCCACCATGAACTGTGCATCTGTTGTGGATAACCCAGCCGCGAATTTCGCCTCACAGCATTCTCATAGCCGGGCTTGGAAATATACTTACTCAGGAACGCACAAGGTGCATGAATACAGATTGCGGGGTACTATGTTCATCTTCGGCCAAGCTTGGAAAATGCTGTGCCGCCATCCATTGAGGAGCCTGCTCATCGTACTGGTGAGCGCGGCCATCGCCATGTGGTCCACATTCGGAGGCGCAGTGCTGCAGGAGAACCACAAGGCGCGCACGGAAACACTCGACAAGCAAAGCAACACCGCCGTGATCCGCCCGTCCAGCCAGCTGTTGGAAACACGCCAAGGCGACGACTCCTCCTGGACCGAACACTATCTGTCTTGGTCGGACTACGACAAGCTCGCCTCCGCCGGGCAAACGCAAGGCATGCAATACAAATACACGGTGGCCGAAAGCGTCCCCGTGCGCGAAAGCAAGTCGGTGCAGGCAATCACCACAGGCAAGACGTCCGATGCCAGTGCCGACAAGACCGGCGGCAATCTCACACTGCAGAGCTTCTACACGGCCGAAGCCGCACAGGCGAACGAATACGGCCCATACGAGGTGGTGGAGGGCAAAGGGCTCGACTACCAGAACTCCCTGGCGCAGAACGTGCTCATCTCGGAAGCGCTCGCGAAGAAGAACAACCTCAAAGTGGGCTCCACCATCACCATCGGCAACCCCACCGATGCGAAGAAAACCTATGAATACACGGTGGTGGGCATCTACCGCTACACCGGCAACCCCGACAACGCGCAAGGCGACGACGCCAAATTCGCCAAAGACAACCGCAACAACGTGCTCTACACCACGTACACCACCTTCGCCGTGAACGGATTCGACACCACCAAAGGCAAAGGCTGGTCAATCCCGGACCTCAACGTCGTGTTCACGTTCCAGAACCGCAGCGACATCGACAAATTCGCCGCGGCGCTCAAAGCCGACCTGCCGAAGGGCTTCACGGTGAGCTCGCCCACGATCACCCACTACATGCAGTCGATCGAAGCGCTGGGCACGCTTGCCGGAACCACTCGCATCATCATGATCGTGCTGTGGATCTGCGGCGCGCTTGCACTGCTCGGCCTGGTGCTGCTCGCCGCACTCCCCCGCTCTAACGAGATCGGCATGGGCATGCTCGTCGGACTCAGCAAGGGACGTCTCGCATGGCAGTTCATGCTTGAGACGTTCATGCCGACGCTCGTCGGCCTCGCCGTGGGCTTGGTGCTGGGCGCATGCACCGCCAACCCGCTGGCAGGCGCATTGGGGGCTCAGCATGACGTTCATGCAACCGGTGGCCTCGTATGGCAGGTGATCTGGATCGGCGTGCTGTGCTCGGTGGCGCTGGCCATTGTCGCCGGCCTGCGCGTGACCTTCTTCCGCACCATTCGACTCTTCGAGTCGCCGTACATCTCCGATTCCGCAGATTCCGAGGACTGACATGACCGAACACCACGATTCCAAAGACACAGATTCCAAAGACACCCCAACCACCCCGCAGGAAAACGCCTCCGAGAACGCCGCACCCGACACCTTCGACTATGTGGTCGATTACTGGGACGACGAGGGATCTGCAAGCAACGACTCCTCCGACGCCGTCATCGAGGCGCTGAGCGCGACCGTGGATGCGAACGCAACCGATCCGACCGATGGCGATACCGATGCCGACGGAGAGCCTGCCGCAGACAAATCACGAGAGACGGCTCCGGCACACTCCAACGAGAACGCGCAAGTCACCGTGCCGGATGTGGTGCAGGTGGCAGACCATCTCGACTCGTCACTGCAGGCCGAGGAAGATGGCGAAGACGCCGCGCTCGCCGGATCCTCGATCTTCCGCGCCTACCCCATGCTTTCGCTGCACGATGTGACGGTGAGCGACCCGAAGACGAAGGAGCACATCTGGCAGCATCTCACCTTCCGTTGCGAGGCCGGCGAATGCTACGCGATCATGGTGGACGCGCATGACACGCGCCGCCATGCCACGCTGCTGGCGCTCATCGGCGGCTTCATCGCCCCATCAAGCGGTGAGATCATGACGAAGACCACCCCGTACGAAGACATGGACGCCGAGCAGCTGCGCGGTCATCGTCTCGGCATGATCACGCCGCAATTCTCGCTGCGCGGCGATCTGAACGCCGTGGAAAACCTCACCTACGTCATGAACGCCTCCGGGCAGACGTTCATGAAACCAGTGAAGGGGCTTGCGCAAGACCTCCTCGTGCGCACGCGGTTCGGCGAGAACACGAAGGCGGACGAAAGCACCCTCGCCGACGAACTCGACCCGGTGGATGCGGCCAGACTCAGCATCGCGCGTGCCTTGGCCATCGACCCGGACTACATCATCGCAGACAACCTCACCGTCAATCTCAACGAGACCGACACCAAGCAGGTTCTCAACCTGCTCAAGGCACAGGTGAGCACGCCGGACAAGCAGCGCACGGTGATCGTCGTCACCGCCAGCGAGCAGATCGCCAAGCAGTTCGACAACATCATCGACCTGCGCTGACCTTACAGGCCACGTTTCCCGTTAAGGGCTAGGATTTCTCGTTACGGGCTGGGGCAACATGCATTACAGAAATCCCCAACTGTTGAAAAATGGCGATTTGAGATTCACGCTACCGTGCATCCGTGGTAGTTTGCCCTAGCCCGTAACGGAAAATCCTAGCCCGTAAGCAATCTGCAATCTACAATCTGCGGATCAGTCGACCAAACGCATGTGATAATGCTCGGCGAGCGCCGGCACGTCCGGTTCGCCGTATTTGCGCACCAGTTCAAGCCAACGCTGCTTGTTCTCCGCGCCAAACCGCGCTGCCTTGCGCGCGTAGGCGGAGGCGGTGAGGAACTTCGGCGGCACCGACTTGCTGTGGTATTTGTCGGCCACCATGACCACCTCCTGCTCGAGATTCACCGGCACGTAGTCGGCCGGCGGCAGCGGCAGATGCTGGTCGATCACATCTTCCCTCGTGAGTCCGCAGCCGGTGTGATTGCGCGCGAATTCGGCGATCGATTCGTCATACCCCTCGTTGAGGAGCAGTTCATAGCCGATGAGACCATGCTCCACATACCGCGGGCCATCGAAACTCAGCGGTTCGCCGTTCGAACCGTCGTTCTTGAGCACGGCGTAGGTGCCTATGTCGTGCAGCAAGGCGCCGATCGTGGCCTTTTCCACGTCGATGTACCGTGGGGGCACCATGCCGCCGGTCACGCCGTCGGTGGGTGGCACGACGAACCGATCTTCCTCCGGCGAGCCGATGGCGTCGGCAATGCGTTCGCCGGCGAGCGTGGGGTAGTCTCCCGTGCGCTCGAGCGCGTCGTCCGGCAGCGTGCAGCGGCGCATGAACAGCGCGTTCTGCCGGTGAATCAGCTGCCGCGTAATCTGCGCGATGATCTGGCAATGCGTATGGATGAGATCGTAGGCGGCCTGCGATTGCGCGCATTTGCGATGCAGTTCGTCAATCTGGCCGAATGTAGGAATGATTCCGCTCATACCCACACTCTAGCCCCGATGCCGCAAATTGGCATAGTTTGCGCACATGCGCGCCTGCGTAAAAAGGGACAGATTGGTGCCGCTAAATGTCTCCAATTACGTCGTCGAGACGTAAAAAGAGACAGATTTGCGCAGGTAAATGTCCCAAATTACGCAGGCCGAGAGCCAGTCGAACGCAGAGCGAGAGCAGGCGCGCGGCAGATTGCCGCCGGTATCCTAGCGCTCACCCACCAACGATTCAGATCGAACGCACGCGGAAGGCGCCCGTGCGGTTCGAGGCGACGATCATGCGATTGTTGCCGAGGTCTTTCCAGCCTTCGTCCGCCGGCTGCGCGAAACCGCTGCTCGCGGCGACGACGCCCTTGCGCGCGCCATCCGCACCGGTGATCTCACGGTACCTCACCGTGCGGTAATCTGCGGCCTCTGCGGCACGCCCGTACTGCGCGTACACGTCGAGCACATCCTGCTGTGTGGGCCCGTTGTCGTGCGCCTCGAGCACGATGAGCTGGTCGCGGCTCTGGATTATGCAGTTGTAGCTGGAATCCGGGTATGCGCCCCGCAGTTCGCGCACCGCCTGAGCGAGCGCCTCCTCGAGTTCGTAGCCATAACCGAGGTACTGCAGCACAATGGCGAAGTAGATCGCGGAATCCGAACGTCCACCCGTGGACTGCACGAGCGTGTGGTCCACCGGGTATGCGCGGTTCGTCGTGATGTTGCGCCCCTGCGCATCACTGATGTCTCCATTGTGAATGAAGCTCAGTCCGCTCGCGTAGAACGGCTGCTGGTTCTCCAGCACGAGCGGCAGATTCGAGCTGGCCAGTCGCAGATGCCAGATTCCGCCGCGCACCGGCACGCTTGCCAAGTCGCCGAAAATCGAGTCGTAGCGCGCGGCGATTGTATTGCGGTAGATCGCCGAGCCGGTGGATGGCGAGGGCGCGCCGCCATCGGTCACATGGGCAGTCTGGTCCGGCTCCTTCACCATGGCCGTTCCCCAACCGTCGTTGTGAATCTCGCTCAGCTCGCGGAAGGCGTCGGTGCTCTGCGCACCCAGCACCTCGCGCAGCGAGATGTTCTCGTTCGCGGTCGCGTATCCCAGTAATCTGCACATGGTTGTCGAGTGTAGCGTGCGCATGTTGCCCATTCACCCATTTTCTCGCAATCCCGTTATCGCATATTTCTATAACGGGCATCTCATCGTCGGGATTTCAACGATTTTCACAGATTGTCCCCGCACACGGCCTGCCGAAATCCCGCACCGCAAGATTTACCCCGAGCAAAACGTCCCTCCCGATTTGCATAAAAAGCTCTTTTTACGCGAAAGCTCGCTTTACGTGAAAAGAGACAGAAAACCGCGCGAACCTGTCCCAAATTACGCAAACGGACCTACGCGCAAAGGGTCACTGCACACAGGTGCGCACAGCCTAGTTGATGCGCTTCAGGCGCGGCGGGCGCACGGTGGCAAGGAACAGCGGCTGCACCTCGGTCACCGGGTCATACGGGGCCAAGCCGAACCATTTGATGGGCGAGCCGGCGACATGGCGGATCGCATACTTGATGCGCAGGGCCATCGCACCCCTTTGCGACACCTTCGACTCGGGCATGAGCTCCTTGTGAATGAGCACGTAGCGAATCGGGCCGATCTCCGGATCGGCATCCACCTTCGGGTACGGTGCTCTTCTGCGCGGAAGTTCGCCGGTGCGCAGCAGATCGTGCATAATCTGGTGCAGATAGCGCCGGCGACCGACGTGCGCACCTTGAATCCCAGCCGAATGCGCACGCGGAACAGGAAGTCCGTGCCGAGCGTCTCCACCGAGTATTCGCGCGTGAACGGCTCGTCCGAGGTCTCCACCGAAACGCACCACCAAGCGTGCGCGCGCTTCGGGGTGGCTCGCGAAGATCGAGAAGAAGATGTCGGTGTCGATGCGCTTCATCTCGGTGTCGGAGGTCAAATACACGATGTTGTCGGCATAGTACGGAATCGTGTCGTCGTCGTGCAGGCGATGCAGCACCGGCAGGCAATCCTCTGGGCTCATGTGGCGACGTTGCGCGCGCTCGAGCTTCGTGCCCTCGTCCCACGTGGCCATGACGGTGAGGATCGCGAGCGCGAGCAGCATCGTGAACCAGCCGCCGTGCAGGAACTTGGCCATCGACGCGATGAAGAACATGAACATGATCATGGGGGAACACGATCGCGAACAGCACCGCCGCGAATCTGCTGCGCATATGCCACAGGTACACGGTGACGAGAATCGACGTCATGATCATCGTGATCGTGAGCGCCAAGCCATAGGCGGCGGCGATGTGCTCGGAATTGCGGAAGATGAGCAGCACCAGCAGCGTGGAGCAGCACAGCACCACGTTCACGGTGGGAATGTACAGCTGGCCGCGCGTACGGGCCGGATAGCGCACCTGCAGGTGGGGCATCCAGTTGAGGCGGGTGGCTTCGGAGACTATTGTGAATGCGCCGGAGATGAGCGCCTGCGAGGCGATGATGCCGGCGATCACCGACAGCAGCACGGCCACGTAGCGCACGCCGGGCGTCAGCATGGCGAAGAACGGGTTGGGGGCGTTCCCGTCGGGTACGAACGCCGGATTCTCGAGCGTGCGGATGATCCACGCGCCCTGGCCGAAGTATGAGAGCACGAGCGCAAGGTTGATGAACGGCCAGGTGGCGTAGATGTTGCCGCGGCCCACATGGCCCATGTCGGAATACAGCGCCTCCGCGCCGGTGATCGACAGGAACACGGTGCCCATGAGCGCCAGGCCGGCGTGGTTGTCGCCGCTGACGAGGAATTGGATGCCATGCACCGGGTTCAGCGCGCGCAGCACCTCGAGGTTCTGCGACATGCTGATCGCGCCGGTGACCGCGATGAACAGGAACCAGACGAGCACGGTGGAACCGAACACCTTGCCGATGCGCTCGGTGCCGCGCGACTGCACGGCGAACACGGCGAGAATGATCACCAGCGCGATGAACAGCGTCAGGCTCGGGTTCTCCTCGAACACGCCCTGCAATGCGGGCAGCGTCTGCAGGCCTTCGACGGCCGAGCTGATCGACATCGCCGGTGTGAGCACCGAATCCGCGAGGAATGCGGCCCCGCCGATCATCGCGGGAACGATGAGCCATTTGCCGTATTTGCGCAGCAACGAGTACAACGCGAAGATGCCGCCTTCGCCCTTGTTGTCCACGCGCATGCAGATGAGCACGTATTCGACGGTCGTGATGAGCGTCATCGTCCAGAACACCAGAGAGAGCATGCCTATGACCGCGGTCTCGTCGGCATGCTGCACACCGCCCTGACCGGCGAGGAACGTCTGCATCGTGTACAGCGGCGAGGTGCCGATGTCTCCGTACACCACGCCCAGCGCCACGATCGACATGGCCAGTGTCACCTTGTCGGGGCCGGACTGCAGCGTCCGCCACCAGCGACCCACCGGACCGAACGCCTTGTGCTGCTCGAGCTTGGCGGCCTCCTGGCGTTTCTTTTCGTTCGCCTCGATGATCGCCAGGCGCTCTTCCTTCGTGAGCACCTTATGCGACACCTTCGGTGCCTGCGTATATTTGTCGGCGGTGCGTAACAGCGGCTCGTCCGCTTGCTGCTCCGGTCTTTCGTCCATACTCATTCCTTATACCATGGCGCGCCTTGGGGCACTCCACACTGTGAAGAAACAACGCAAACTGCCACACTAATCAGCATCGAGACAACACCCTCGGCCAATCCGCCGAAGGCAGAGTGGTCAACGGGGAATGCATTCCCTGCGCACGGGGCATGCCTGCGGGACCATAACCGTTGCGAACCGGCCCCAATCGGGCGCTTCCGGCTCAGATTCCATACACCTCGCGCGTGGTGTTGCGCGTGGCCCGTGCGACCTGTTCGACCGGCGTGTCGAGATATTCGGCAAGCGCGGCGAGCGTGTACGGGATCATCATCGGCGCGTTCGGCCGCCCGCGGTACGGCATTGGCGTCAGGTATGGAGCGTCGGTCTCCACCATCACATGGTCGAGCCCCACAAGTGCCGCAGATTCAAGAATGCCGGTGTTGCCCTTGTAGCTCGACGCTCCCGACAGCGAAAGATACCAGCCGTGCTCGCGTGCGATCTCGCCCATCTCGGCATCGCCGGAATAACTGTGGAACACGGTTTTGCGCGGGGCGCCGTCTGCGAGCAGTGTCTCGATGACATCGCGGTGTGCGTCGCGGTCGTGGATCTGCATGGGAAGGTCGAGCTCCTTGGCGACTGCGATATGGTCGCGGAAGGCCTCACGCTGAATCTCCTTGGCGCTCTCGCCGGTGCGGAACAAGTCCATGCCGGTTTCGCCTATCGCCACCACCTGTTTCGGATATG
>ENA-OQDT01000830-OQDT01000830.1-human-gut-metagenome-genome-assembly--contig:-NODE-830-length-19603-cov-5.167950_pt1 | contig 19603 bp, 21 predicted proteins | sample MGYA00242786_ERZ504617 | MGnify/ENA primary metagenome ERZ504617 (study PRJEB26092, sample SAMD00036337) | human gut metagenome | host: Homo sapiens | study: EMG produced TPA metagenomics assembly of...
TGCCTTCCGCAGAGCGGCAACGCTTTTCGCAGGAGTTGGCTTTGTATAATATAGGGAAAAACAAATCAACGTGTTGTTTGCCTCGCGAAACGTAAGTCCGGTTGAGGGAGACAATGCGTTTTTTGATTATGAGCAGAAGCTGGTGAGAGAAATGTTTCAAAAAGATGATATGGTTCGGTATGGCGCGCATGGCGTGTGCAAAGTTGAGGATATTACGGAGAAAAATTTTAATGGCGAGGCAATTCGATATTATGTGCTACGGCCTATCTATAATGATACCAGCACAATTTATGTTCCCATACACAACCATGCGTTGACACAGAATATGCGTAAGGTTTTATCCAAGGAGGAACTCCAGTCGTTGATTCAAACAATGCCGCATGAAGAATCTCTTTGGATTGAAAACGAGGAAGTGCGCAAAGCGCAATATCAGGAAATTCTTGCCAGCGGCAATCGTGCCGGTTTGATTGGGATGCTGAAGGCCTTATATCTTCATCAGCGCGAGCAGCAGGAGAAGGGGAGACGGCTGCATATGTCAGACGATCACTTTTTTAAGGAAGCGGAAAAAATGTTGCATGAGGAGTTTGCGTTGGTGCTCGGCATCCCCAGAGAGCAGGTTGTTCCCTATATTTTGAAACAGCTTCAGGGGGAGCAAAAAAATTGTGGATAACCATCTCGCATGCGCTTGTTCCACGCGATTGAAAACCACCCTGCTTATGGATCGCTTTGAGCGGCGGGATGAAAATGGCCAGCCTCTTTACCGAGAGCTCCATTTGACAGATTGCTTTTGCGTTTGCCGGCAGGGGGATGTTATGCCGTCTCTCTATGGATTGAGCGATGGGATTGGCGCGGCCGTTTTCAAAACGATTTTATGACCTTTAGCCGGTTTAAGCAAAATATTGCAGGTAGATGCTTTTCCGTGTGTGGAAAGGGTTTGCCCGCCGTGATCCAGCAAATATTTTTGCAGAAGGATTGGGAGGTGGGGCGCTTTCTCTTCCCGGATGCGGTTCTTCTGCACGCACAGCGCTCAGCAGATCGAGCGGGGTTTGGCAGCAGTATTCGTACCGGCATTAAGCGTTATGGGGAAACCGGGCAGTATCTGATTACCGGCGCTACGCTGCGCAGAGTATCCTGTGAAGGCCGTAGGCATTCTGATAAAAATACAAGGGCGCGTTGCAAAACGCTCCTTGCGGAAGCGCATCATGAGACAAACCGTGGTTTCGGGCGCGCAAATCCTGAATTTTGCCTGCGTGAGGCAAAAACGGTTTTTTAAAAAGGGGCTGTTGCAAAATGCTTTGCATTTTGCAACAGCCCTTTTTAGGACGCTCTGTGGAGAACTTATGGTTCAAACGGCCGCAGTTTTTTGCTCGGCCTGCTTCATGCACTTTTCATAGTGCTCAATTTTGCGGTCCAGACGGTCCAACGTTTGCTGCATCTCTTGCATACGGGCAAAAAGCTGCTCCCGCTGCTCAATCAAAATTTGTTTCCTAGCCTCCTGTGTACTGGCCCCCTGCTGGAACAGCTCGACATATTCGATCAGCGCCTCTACCTGGATCCCTGCGCCGCGCATGCATTTGATGAATTCCACCCATCCGCAATCCTGCTCCGTATAATCCCGGATGCCGCTTTGATTGCGATGGACGTGCGGCAGCAGGCCGACCCGCTCATAATAACGCAGCGTATCCGCGGTTAAACCATAAGCCCTGCTCACCTCTGCAATGGTCATTGCAATCACCTCCGATTGTTTTTGGCATGATTGTAGCACCTGGAGTGGACTCCAAGTCAAGCCCTTTCTGGCTGATATGATTTTATTTCCATCTTGCAGTGTTTATTCGGCCTGAAAAACAGGCTGCGGCGCTCATAGCCCTGAGCGCCGCTTTTTCGGTTTACCGTTAGTAAAATTTTAAAAGAGAACTGCCTTTATTCTGCTTTGCCGCTCTGAAATACAACAGCAACCGCTGCGCGACCGTTGCCATACACTGTAGAGGCGCCCATCTGGCAGATCATCTCCGGCGGATAGCCCAACGCTGCCTCCAGCGTTTCGGCGGCCTCCTTCGCCTCCTTTTCCCGCTTGGCATATGTGATAAAATAAGGAGAGCGCGTTGCAAAAATTGCCTCGCGACAGTATTCCACAAATTTTGTAAAGGTATTCTGCACCCCATAGGTGCCCTCAAGCGGCTCCATTTCCCCCTGCGAAACGCGGACGATTGGAAAGGCGCGCGTGATCGCTATTGCGATAGAGCGCATGATTTCAAACGCCCCATTGGCGGGAACATATCGCATGCTGAATGAAGTGATATAGATCTCAATGTGCCGGAACCAATCCTCTAAAAAGGCAAGGATATCAGCACACGCCATGCCTTCTCCCGCCTTTTGTGCCGCTTGCAACACTGCCGCGCCGAACGCGATGGAATACGTTTTGGAATCGATCACATGGATGCGCAGCTGTGCGTCCGGATGCTGTGCGTAAAACAGCGCCCGTGCCTGATCTGCTGCGCGCCAAGTTGTCATAAAAGAGCTGCCTGCCGTAACGGTGACCACATCTGTATAGCCATGGCGGCAGGCCTTATCGTACCGATCCAGATACACAGCGGCCGGGATCTGCACAGCCGTCATTTTTTCGTACTCCGGCATCATTTCATAGAATTCTTCATTGGTGAAATCAATGCTTTCATAGCAGGGCTTTCCGTCGATTTGGAAAAGGACCGGCAGAAGCTCGATATCCCAGCGCTCGGCGTCCTCTACGGAGATGTCGCTGCTCGTATCGGTGATGATGCGGATTTTATCCATATAGAATCCTTCCTTTCTGTTTGGCCTGCGGTAACTCCACAGCCCGGCGGTTATTCTTCCCAACAATACTGCGTCAGGTTCCCTTCCCACTGCAAATCGGGAAAATCCCATTGCCTCAGCGCCTCATAAACGCCGATTGCCACGGAATTGGAAAGGTTTAGGCTGCGCAGGCCTTTTCGCATCGGCAGGCGTACACAACTTTCCGGGTTTTCGTGTAAAAGCGATTCCGGTAATCCCTTGGTCTCCTTGCCGAATACGAGATAGGCGCCATCTGGATAGCTGATATCACTGTAACGGTTTGGAGCCTTTGTTGAAAAATAATAGAAAGGCCCGCTGTTTTTTCCAAAAAAGCTTGCAAGGCTATCGTAATAGGTGATATCCAGCAGGTGCCAGTAGTCAAGCCCCGCGCGCTTTAGTTTTTTATCGTCTATTGTAAAGCCCATCGGGCCGACCAGGTGGAGGCGCGCGCCTGTCGCAGCGCAGGTGCGGGCTACGTTGCCGGTGTTTTGCGGAATTTCCGGCTCCACGAGCACAATATTTAAGGATGCCATTCTTCGTCATTTCCTTCCGGATCAATTTTCAATGCAGCTCACAAGCCTAAAGCACGGATAAAGTCGGGCAGCCCCTCCTCAAAATTTACGCCAAAGCGCAGGTCGGTTCCCGCCGCTTTCGTGCGCAGGATGCTGCCGCAGGTCAGATCGACCGCTATGCGCGCAGACTCCTCCAAAGAGCGGCCGCGCATCCGCGCCGCAAGCAGTGCGCTGGCAAACACATCGCCCGTTCCATGATAGAATCCTTCCACTTTGGGGGAAAATATATAATGCGGCGCATGGTCGCCAAGCGTGAGGCTTGCCGCGCCATACTGCTTTTCATCAAACCATACGCCCGTAAGCACCGCCTGTTTCGCACCCAGCAAAAGAAGCCCGTGCAGCAGGCGTTCGATATAGGCCTTGTCATACGGGCCCTCCCGATAGGCTTCCCCGGTAAGCATGGCGGCTTCAGTAATGTTGGGAACGATCAAATCTGCATGCATGCAGAGGCTTTTCATCTCCTCCACAAAAGGCGGATCAAACGTTTTATATAGCTTACCGCCATCCGCCATAGCGGGATCAACAAGCACGAGCGTGCCCTCTGAACGAAACGTGCCGATAAAATCCCGGACGATTGAAACCTGCTCAAAGGAACCCAGATAGCCACTATAGACCGCGTCAAACTGAAGCTCCAGCCGCTTCCAGTGTGCCATAATCGGCCGCAGGTCAGCGGTGAGATCCCGATAGGTGAAATCTGCAAAGCCACCGGTATGCGTGGAGAGCACTGCCGTGGGGATAACAGCCGCTTCGATTCCCGCCGCGGACAAAATCGGCAAGGCCACTGTTAAAGAGCATTTCCCAAAGCAGGAGATATCATGAATGGCAGCCGCCCGTTTCTGGCGATTCATAAATGTGCATCTCCCTTTCTACTGGCTCAAAATGAAAAACGGCGTTTTACTTGGGGCTCTTCCCTGCAACGTCCGCCTTACCATATCCTTCCTGTTGATCAGATTGTGGGAAGGCTTTTGACACGTAAAATTATTTTACCTATTCCATTGCGCGAGGCGCAATGGGCGGCATAGCCGCAGGGCGTCAGCCCGAATCAATGCTTCAATGTTCTCCGAAGTTTGAGATTCGTGAGGTTATTTAGCAGAGAACCGAAAGCGTAAGCGCGGTTCGAAAGCCAATGTTCTCCGAAGCTCTTGGAAGCTTTGCTTCCTTAGAGATTCGTGAGGTTATTTAGCAGAGAACTGAAAGCGTAAGCGCGGTTCGAAAGCCAATGTTCTCCGAAGCTCTTGGAAGCTTTGCTTCCTTAGAGATTCGTGAGGTTATTATACCATTCAACCTGCCGTTTGAAAACCAGAAATTGCTTTTTCATTTATTTTAAAAATTTTGAGCTGTAAAATCTGTCATCAATATCTCACTTTCGGGCAGACATACTAAGAGAGAATTCAATAAGGATGGAGGCGAAAAAATGCACACGAATAAATCAAATATCGCAAAAGGCATCGGCATCGCAATGGCAGTCGGCGGCGCGACAGCGATGCTCAGCAGCACCATGATGAGCTCTTCCGCGAAACGCCATGCGAAGCGCAATATGGGCAAGGCGGTCAAAGCGGTTGAAGACATTGTGGGCGGCATTCAGTCGGCAATTAAATAAGTGAGGCAAAAAGCCGCCCTGACGGCATTCTCTCCTGCCGAGGGGCGGCGGCTTCTTAAACATTACAATCTCATTACAATTGCAGGGAAATCGTTGCCGGTTCGACGGGCACGTCATATAATGAAATTCAACCGGCGCTCATCATTTCCCCCGGAGGGAAGAAAAGGAGCGATTACATGATTCGATTCTACAAAAAATCTATTAGCCTGATGTTGGCAGTACTGCTCTGCCTGCCGCTCGCCGCTTGCTCTAGGGAGGAGAAAACAGGGGAATTAAACCCACCGCCCTCCGCCACCCAGGAGGACACAATCACACCGGAGCTGAGCGTCACACTGCCGGGCGCTCCTTCCCAAACAGCTGTGCCAACCCTGCCGTCCGCGTCTACCACCGCCTCTGGTGGAAATAGCGCAGAGCCCGCACAGGCGCAGCCCGTTCGGCGCGAGTGTGTCACCGGCGCGGCAAAGGAAAACGCTGGAACCTATACGGGGCTTTCTCCACTCCCTTGCGTCACCTTTGAGGTAACGGACCCTGAGAATAGCCGCGGCCTTTCGACAAAGGGCGTAGGTTACGGTTTTGGCGTGGCGAAGGATGGAAAGCCGCATGATATTTCTATCAATAATCAAAAGTTATTTGACAAATACCATGCGCTTGCGCTCGATACCAAATCTACGCAGAAGGTATTGTATCTGACCTTTGACTGTGGCTATGAAAACGGCTATACAGCAAAAATCCTCGATGTGTTGAAGGAAAAGAAGGTGCCCGCCGCCTTTTTTGTTACAGTGCCTTATCTGAAGGACAGCCCGGAGATTGCCGCCCGCATGATAAAAGAGGGCCACATCGTTGGAAACCACTCCAACACCCATCCGGTTTTCCCCACCATCAGCCGTACGAAAATGGCACAGGAAATCCAGGAGTGCGACAACTATCTGCGCGAGCATTTTGGCTATAGCGCGCCGTTTTTCCGCTTCCCTACCGGGGAGTATTCCGATAGCGCATTAGATCTCGTACAATCACTAGGATATACGAGTGTGTTTTGGTCTGTCGCCTATGGGGACTATAACGTCAACAAGCAGAAGGGCAAGCAATATGCCTTTGACAAGGTGACTGCCCGCTTGCATCCGGGCGCGGTGCTTCTCCTGCACGCGGTTTCAAAGGATAACACGGCGGCGCTTGGCGAAATCATTGATTGGGCGCGAGAGCAAGGGTATGTGTTCAAGGCATTGACAGAGTATCAGGGTTAAACATTTCGTGTTTCGTGATAGTAAAGAGCGCATTGCAGCATATGCTGCAATGCGCTCTTTTAGTAGACGCTCATTCACCAATCCATCGTATAGCTTGTGACCATTTTCAGTTTTATGTTTGTAAGCGGAATTTCCATTCCCTCTGCGACAAGCGTTGCGGAAACCGTGTCGTTCAATGTGTAGGTTGCCGAAAGCATGTTGCCCGATTTTGCATCTACCACGCAAGTTATGCTGCTGTCGTGGAAGGTGTTTGATATGGTTTTCATCTGCATGCCTTCCTCCTGCATGGAGTCGTTGATTTCATTTAAATCCATGACGGTAAACACTTTCCCGTGCGCGCTGTTTGCAACATTGGTTATGCCCTTTTCTGTGTTCAGCACAATTTTAATGGTATATTTTCCGTTGCTCAGGGTTCGTGTTGCGCTTTTAACCGCAGTGTAGGAGAGCTGGCTGGCCCAGCTCTTCCCGGCAACCGGGAACGCCTTGTTTAAGTTGGCGCCTTTCCGAACGGAGCCGGAATCCGTTTCGTCAAAGGTCGGGAAGCCCGGTATCCCGAGGGACATGGACATGCTCAAATCATATTTCAGGCCCGGCTTGCCCGTTTTCACCTTATTGGCTGCTTTGTTGAAGTATTCAACAATATCCTTCTTGCTGTTTGCCTGGGTAGTGCCCGGCCTGGTCGTGGTTGGGCGGGAAGTGTTTGGCCGTGCTGTGCCGGGCACACTGCTGCCGGGGCGCTTTTGCGTTATTGAGGGGGAGGCGCCGGGCTGGTTTTTGTTTGTCGTCTGCCCGCTGCTGCCCTGGGGATTTGCGGCGGCTGTGCCGCCAGCCTGCTCATCCGCATTCTGTGATTCTCCCGGGATTGCGGCGTCTGCTCCTGTTACTGTGCCAGGCTCCTGAGTGGAGGAGGCGCCGGTATTCGGGCCCGTTGAGAGGGCATCCTGATCCTTACCGCCGCATCCTGCGAATAAAGTTACGATCAAGCACGCTGTCATTAACACTGTAACGAATTTTCGGTTCATTTGAAAAAATCCTTTCCGGTTGAAAATGATAAAGATTGTTTCCCTTCGTTCTCTCTTATCATTTACGCTGTTACCACTTCATGGTGAAAGCCTGCGTTGTCGTTACATTCATTGTCATGCTGATCGGAAACACCGATAGTTTTGAAATAGAGATCTTCATTGTTACGTCTGTATAATATTTTGCCGAAAGCATGCGGCCTGTCCTTGCATCCACCACACAGGAGATTTTACAGCCGCTGTAGTTGGTGGAAAAGCTCATATTTTTAAGCAGCGCCTGCGCCTCGGCGTCGCCGGACTGGGCCGCCAGATCCATCAGTTCTTCCGTATCATAACAGGTGAACGCCTTGCCATGATTGCTGGTAACAGGCTTTGGGTTTTTCTCGTCCTTCATCGAGATGGCGATGTAATATTTCCCGTCCTTTTCCGAACAGGTTGCGCTCTTGATCCCTTTCACATCCAGCTTGCTTGCCCAGCTTTGCCCGGCCACAGGGAAAACGTCGTTAAGATTGGCGCCTTTCTTATAAGATTGGCTGCTGTTTTCCGCCTCGCTGGTGCCTGTAATATTCTCCCGCACGCGCATAGTCGCCTTTGCCTCCAAGGCAGGCTTGCCTGACTTCACCTGGTTCGCAGCCGTGTTAAAATAGGCGACGATCTGCTGCACGGTGCTGAGGTTTTTTACCGGCGTTCCGCCGGAGGGCTTTTCATCCTCAGAGCCCCACACGGCGGCGTCTGTTGCCGTCTCCTCCGGTTTTACTGCCGGAAGCGTTGCATTGGGGTCGGTCAGCTGGCCCAGGATTTCCTCTGGGATACCAAGGTCAGAAAAAGAATCTGTTCCGTCTTGCTTGCCGCTCGTCGGCTTGGAGCCGGATTGAGTGGCATTGCCGTTCTTCGATGGCGTATGGGATTCCTCTCCGGCGGGCTTGCTGCCAAGTAGGGATTCGCCTCCGCTCTCTGTAACGCCGGACGGCTGCGGATCGTTATTTGCCCGATAAACGTGGACGCTCCAGAAGGTTAGCCCGGCAACAGCTAACAGGATCGCCAGAACGGCCACGATGATTACAACGATTTTTTTGGTGTTTTTTTGCTCGGTTTTCATCATAAAACCGCCTTTCCGGACCGAAAATCAGTCCTCATCAAGCTTGAGCACGGCCATAAACGCCTCCTGCGGCACTTCGACTGTGCCGAAATGACGCATACGTTTCTTGCCTTCCTTCTGCTTTTCCAGCAGCTTCTTTTTGCGGGTGATATCGCCCCCGTAGCACTTGGCCAACACATCCTTGCGCATCGCCTTGACGGTTTCGCGCGCAATGATTTTTCCACCAATGCCGATCTGGATCGGAATTTCAAACATTTGGCGCGGGATATTTTCTTTCAGTTTCTCCGCAATCTTCCGCGCACGCGCATACGCTTTCTCCGTATGGATGATGAACGACAGCGCATCAACCGCATCCCCATTCAACAGAACATCGAGCTTGACAAGATCCGAGCGCTGGTATTCTGAAATCTCATAATCAAAAGAGGCATAGCCCCGCGTGCGGGATTTGAGCGCATCGAAGAAATCGTAAATGATCTCATTGAGCGGTAGCTCATAATGGATATCCACACGATCAGCGGCAAGATAGGTCATATCCCGAAACACGCCGCGACGATCCTGGCACAGCTCCATAATCGCGCCGACATAATCAGAGGGCGCATAGATATGAGCATTTGTCATCGGCTCCTCACAAAAATCAATCCTTGCGGGATCGGGGTAGTGGGTGGGATTATCGACCTCCAGGCATTCGCCGTCCGTCATATGAATTCGGTAAACAACACTGGGGATGGTTGTCACTAAATCGAGATCATATTCGCGCTCCAGGCGCTCCTGAATAATTTCCAAGTGCAGCAGCCCCAAAAAGCCGCACCGGAAGCCGAAGCCAAGCGCGCCGGAGGTTTCCGGCTCATAGGAGAGGGAAGCGTCGTTGAGCTGCAATTTTTCCAGCGCATCGCGCAGCGCCTCATAATCCGCGCCGTCCGCCGGATAAACGCCGCAAAATACCATAGGATTTGCCCTGCGGTAACCAGGCAGGCTTTCCGCGGCCGGGTTATTGGCCAATGTGACGGTATCGCCCACCTGCGCATCGCGCACTGTTTTGATGGATGCGGTAATATAGCCGACTTCTCCCGCACAGAGGCGCTCGGCGGGCTCCATTGCGGTTGCACGCATATAGCCGACTTCCACAACGGTAAACTCTGCGCCCGTGGACATAAAGCGCATGGTATCCCCTGCTCGGATGGAGCCATCCATCAGCCGCACATAAACGATAACGCCCCTGTAGCTGTCATATATTGAATCAAATACCAGGGCGCGCAGCGGAAGGTCGTCATCCCCCAGTGGGGGCAGGAATGTCCTGTACAATGCGTTCGAGCACCTGCTCCACATTCTCGCCGGTTTTGGCGGAAACGCGAGGTGCCTCCATGCATGGCAGGCCGATTACATCCTCCACCTCTTGCGCGACGCGTTCCGGCTCTGCGGCGGGAAGGTCAATTTTATTCACAACCGGAACGAGCTCCAGATCATGATCCAGCGCGAGATAGGTATTCGCCAGCGTTTGCGCTTCAATGCCCTGCGACGCATCAATGATCAGAACCGCGCCTTCGCAGGCTGCTAAAGAGCGAGAAACCTCATAGTTAAAATCCACATGGCCGGGTGTGTCGATCAGGTTAAGCTCATAGGTCTGCCCGTCCTGCGCGGTATAGTCGAGCTTTACTGCGTGGGCCTTTATGGTAATCCCGCGCTCGCGCTCCAGATCCATATTATCCAGCAGCTGCTCTGTCATATCCCGCTTGGCGACAGATTGGGTTAATTCCAGCAGCCGGTCCGCCAAGGTTGACTTCCCGTGATCGATATGTGCAATGATGCAAAAATTTCGGATATGGTCTTTTGAAACGGGCAAACCCTATCACCTCGTAAAATATTTCAATCCATCTTACCACAGCAAGCATAGGTTTCGCAAGCTTTTTACACACAAAGGCAAAGCTTGGCAGACGCCGGAAGATTTCGTTTATACTGCCTCGGAAAAAGAATAGGATGACAAACCGGTTCGGGTATGCTATAATAAGCAATAATTATTTTTTGGATCAAAAGCATCCCAATGGAGGAGAGTCAGCCGCATGGAAATAAAAGAGGCATTGGCGCTTATTTATAAAAGCGTTTCACCGGTTTTAGAGGAAAACGGCTTTGAGCCGGTTTACCCGCTGGGCGTCCGTAAAAGCGAAATCCCAATTGAGGAGCAGGCGGACAAGCTGCTCATCAGCTTCCAAGGCGGGAAGGGAGCCGTCCGGATTGCGTATAAAGGGGAGCGCATGGTTCTCCTCTGCACAGATATCAACGCCTCCGAGGCAACCGATGAGGATTATAAGCAGGCCTCCCTCTCCCTGTTTGACCCTTCTACGGCGGATGACAAGGATATTCGCTATATCGGCAATGAGTTTTCTGACACTGTGCGTCAAAAATTTGGGAAAAAAGATCGTGGCACTGCGAAAACAAAGCTTCCCACGCCCGTTTCTAAATCCGCAGCGAAAAGCGGCGCACTTGCCTATGATCCGAATACGCTTGCCAGCCGGTTTACCACCATGTATCCTGAATTGCGCGAAATGTATAAAGCCAATATTGAAAAATACGGCGACTTTCTTGCGGAGGAGTTCTTCCGTGAGTATGGCACGCCGGCTGCAATGCAAACGATTCGGCAAAATGATAAACAACGTATGAAGAAGCTGTTTAACCTCCTAGATGATATCTATGAGGATGGCACAAATGAAACGCAAAGCCTCATCGCGGTGACGATCCTCGGTGCGATGCACACAGATCCCCAGTTGGTAGAGAATGCAAAGGAATATATGAGCGAAACGCTTGCTCAGCCGGTGCTGGCCGTCGTTCGCTATTTAAATTCTCCCGCAGGCAAACGGGCGGAGAAGAAGCTGGAGAATCCGCCTCCTTATAAGCCCAAAAAGGCGCAGAAAGAAAAGGGAATGTTCCGCCAGATGCTTGGCTTGTGAGCAGCCCTGCATAAAAATGATTCAGACCACAGCGCGAATGGAGGCGCTGTGGTCTTTTTTGATATGGCTTATTCGCACAATATAATCCAATGGGCTATTGAAACAGGAAAGCATCAGTGTACAGGCTGAAAACCGATGTGTACCCCTGTACACTGATGCAAGTGATCTAAAAGAGGCAAGACTTCCGACCATCGAAATTTAAAAAATGCCTCTTGAGCGTTGAAGAAGAATGTTAAAAGGATCTGCCGCGAAATGCAAGGCATTTTGCGGCAGATCCCCTTTTAAAACTGTTTTTGCCTCACGCAAGCAATTTTTTGGCTTCGCACGCCCGAAACCGCGTTTTTTCGTGACGAGTTTCCGCAATGAGCGTTTTAAAACGCGCCCTGTTCTGACTACGCTTCCGGAAAAGCCTTATTTCTTTTTGCGTGTGACGATCAAAAGGCCACAGGCTGCCAATGAAGCGAGCACTGCCCCTCCGACTACAAGAGAATCCCCGGTATCGGCAATCTCCGGCGCCTGTGTTTGAGCGGTAGGTGTGGTCTCAGTACCATCGGCTGTTATTTGTGCCTGCGTTTCGCTTTGCGTGTCAGTGGGCTCCTGCGTCACAGCGGGCTGTGTGGGTTCCTCAGGCGCAACAATCGCTCCTTCCGTGGAGGGCGCTGTGGTCAAAGGATGATCCGGCGCCTCAATCCCAAATAGCGAAAGGTCAATAGAAGCGACAAACGCCTCCTGCGCAGGTGCAAGCAAATGCGCTCCATCGCTTGTGAAATCATCCGGCATCTTGGCGGGTCGGATGGATCCTTCAGGCAATCGAGGTTGATTGCGCCGTCGGCTTGATCGGTGGTGCGCACCCATTGCGTAAGCTGATCGCACATTGCCTGTGCTTCCGGCGTCCACTCCAAATCGACTTGGCCGGTTTTTAGCAGGTCGCGCGTGTAACCTTTCCAAGGAGACATTTCTGCAAACACAATCTTTACGCCGTTCGCATGCGCCATTGCAATCAGTTGTTGATAACCCGCCACCAGCTCTTCCACAGAGGCCTCAGGCACCAGGCCGATCATGCTGTAGCAGCGCGGATGCAGGATATCGTTTAACCCAATTTTTACCAGCGTATATTTCACGCCGGGTTGATCAAGCGCATCTTTTTGGAATCGGTCGATCATGGCCTTGCCATAGATGCTTCCTGTCGGCCCTACGCCATCGCTGAGCAGGCAATTGCCCACAATCGATTTTTGCAGCACGCCTACCTTATTTTCACCAGTCTCGTCCATGATCCGCTTGGCAAGCAGTTTTGGAATATCGTTGCTCGTGGTTGAATCGCCGATGACAACGATGGAATAGGCGTCCGCATCCGCGTAAACATCCAATCCGCTGAGCAGCGGAACGACAGAAACCAATGTGCCGAACGATAGCTTGATTCCGGTGAGCTTCTGATCTTCTGTGTGGTTACCAAAAGCCAGATAGGTCGTCGCGCCATACAGGGCCATCGTCTGCACCATGCCAAAATCCTGCGCATAGTAGGTAACGCACAGATCCTCCAACGCGCGCACCTCCATATCCACTGGGTCACAATAGATAGTGCCCCCTGCCGGGATGGCAACCTTCCGGCTGCCGTTGAACGTGACGGGGATGCTGCTCCCTGACACAATCTCTGCACCGGAATCGCCTTTGGCGCGCGCAATGCTTGCCTGGTCAATAACAAGCGGCGAAGAGCCGTTTTCATTGGAGAGGCAGAATCGCACCTTATTGCCGCCAAGCGTCGGCGTCAACCGAATGCGGGCAGTCATATTTTTTACAAATGGAGAAATAGATAGCCCTTCTGTGCTTTTTTTTGCCCTCCAGAAGCGAAACGGAGATATCCGTCATTCCAGCGCTCCAGGAGCCAACCCAATGCTTCTCGTTGGTAAGCGCTCCGGCTCCGACCGCTGCTGTGCCCACCAGCAGCGCGATGCTAAGAAGCAATACCAAAAGTTTTCTGCTTGGTCATAATTACTTGAAGTCAACTGTTGGAATGTCTCTGCAGTTAAACTTGAAACAGGTATTTTTATAAGATTTTCTATTAATTCTTCTCCTTCCAAATCAATACCAGGAGTCGGTTCCCATGGTTCAATGCTTCCAGCAGGGAATTTGATACCTACATTATTCTCACCAATAGTCACTTCCATTCTGAAATATTTACCTTGGGGATATGTCACATCTTTATTAGGAGCTTTGAATACATAATTCTTGCCGCCATTTACTCCATAAACTTCCAATAAAGTGCTGCCTTGTGCTATAATTTGTTCAGGAACGATGGCACGATATAAATAAGTACCTGTATTTTCATTATTTTCCACATAGGCCATAACTACGTCTTGCTTGTTGGAAGTTTTTGTAACTTCTTGTGTGGTAAGGTTTATGTTGGCATCAGTTATAACATTTTTCAATACTACTTTTTCAGGAGCGGTGTCACCTACTTTATCTCCGGCTACGAGCACCTCTACCATAGCATACGCATGACTATAATTCAAATTGATAGATGCACCATTGTAAGTGCTTTCGTCTACTTTTGAAATAAGTATATCACTTAAATCGTAAGTTACTGTTTCCTTCACCTTGAGTAGCCGATTGGTCGGGTAATACGTTCAGACTGGCAGTAGTGACTGTTATGTTCTCTGCGTAAGGATAATATGCATAAAAGCTATAATTTTCTCCATTTGTTAATGTAATGGCATCGCCTATATTTTCTGCTTTCCATTCAGTTCCATCATAGATGTATTTGCAGTTGTTCTGTGGAGTACCATCAGCGTTTACGGCAAAAATACCAACCTGATCGCCTTGTCTCCAAGCAATTGTACGGTTATTTCCATCTTGAGTAGTTATAGTACGTGTGTTTGTCCCACCGTTTATGGTCATTGTAAACTCTGCAGGGTTACCTTTTTTTGCAGTTGTTTGGGGTTCATTGTCTTCTTGATTGCAACCAATAGCAAGAAATACCGTTGCAAGGCAGAATGCCAAGTGTTTTAAAGTTCTCATATTATTAAATTATTTTTGGTAGTTGATAATGTTTTTAGGGATATTTACAATATAAATAAAGTATGCAGTTTTAAAGAATGCACTAAGGTTGTGTTTCTTCTCCTTCACCACTGATTTTATCTCCTTCTTCCCACCCGGCAATAGGTGAGGATGAACTTTCGATGACATAACCATTAGTGTTGACAGTAACATCGAACACATATTGCATTCCACGCTCCAAACTGCCGATGCTACTGCTGATAGAGTAAATTTTCTTAGTTAGTGCTTCAGGTAGCTGCTTGGCCGTTATAGTTGCCACATACCCTTGTGTGCTGCCAAGGGGCATGACAAAGGCTTCGGTTGTGCGTGCTACGTCAGCGTTGGTAGAGGAAGATGTCCGCATGCGGAAAGAAATAATACTTTCTGCATCAGCACTGAAGCTTCCGTCAATTACGTTAAAATTGCCGATGGTAGGCAATCCATCGAGGTCTACCGTTACATCGCTCAACTGTTCAGGCGATATGCCTTCACCCGCATGGAAATAGAACACCAAACGACTTAGGGCAGGAGCAAGGCGCATGGAAGCTACCGTATTCTCTTTAGTGAGTGACTTGGCGCGCCCATAGAGCAGGGTCGAAGCTTTCAACTCTCCCTGCTTATCCAATTTCAAAGGAACCATACCTTCAATTTCGAATGTTTCCTGGCGGGGATAGTAAATGGTTACATCCCACACATCCTTGCCTGTTGTCGGAAAGTAGGGTATAGCATCTACTTGGTTAGGCTGGAAGTAATCGTCATACGAAGTCGGTGTAGGGCTGTAACTAAGGTTGGCGTGTGGACTTACCACTTCGCTGCTTCCGCTTTTCAGTACATAGACACCGATAATGTCTTCGGGTTTGGTCCAGGTGACTCCTTCTTGCTCGGTATCATAACTGTTGTATACCTTTGCTTTGATAACAAGCGGATATGCCTTAGGGTCTATGGCCGGTGCTTCATTATCACTGCAGGCGGTTAAGAATGTTCCTGCAAGAAAGAAATATATGAGTTTGTTCTTTATCATAACGGATACCGTTTCTTTACTGAGTTACGGGTTATTCTTCTATTTTTTTCAGTGATACACCGTCTATCAAGATGCTTGACGGTTCGGATGCACTATTTTGAAAACAGATAGAGAAATTTGTCAAGTCGGCGGGAGTAGCGTCTTCCGTATCGTTCATGCTGAATTGATAAATGGTGTTACTTACTTTACCGAAGTTGAAGTCAAGTGTGTAGTAAGTCCATTTGCCGGAAGGATTGGCTTTACCGAAACCACCATAAAATTTGCGATCTGCTTTTTTAGGCTGGCTTTGGGTACACAGGACAAAGCGTTGTAAGTCCTTGCCATTGGCATCGCGCAGACGAATGAATACTTTCACTTGTCCCATATCTTCGGACTTTGCCCAAAATCCCAATTTATACATACCCGGTTCTACACTTCCTTCGTAGCGTTGTGCCACAAATGATTTGTACCAAGTAGTCAGTTTGGGGTCTACGGAAAATTCCAATACCTTGCCGCGCTGTTTGTCATTGATAATGCGGAAAGAAGCTGCGGTTTCATTGTTTACGGAGCACCATGTACCGAAGGTTACATTGTCTTTACTGCCGTATTCTGTAGTGATATCGGCATTGTCGAATTCATTGTCCTTTATCAGTTCTTGTGCTTGAACTCCGGCTGCCATAACAAGCATGCCGAAAACGCTTAAAATAATCTTTTTCATGATGGTACTTATTTTTAGTGGTTAATAAAATACTTATTGGTTTCTATTGTGCGGGTTTTACCTCAACAGTCACTTCACGTATCATCAGCTTTGAATCCCATTTGTTGGCGTTGGTGACAATGAAGGTGGCGGTATAGGTACCTGGTTCACTATAAGTATGCTGATAGATACCGAGACGGGCGTTTGTTCCTTTTATAGGAGTACCACGGTCAGGTTCTACGCTGTGTGCCGATAATTTCTGGCTCACCATCCATACGTCCATGTCATAGTCTTGAGATTCGTCGGTAGTGACTTTCCCGTCAGCTTCGACATACTCTTGGGGTTGGAACATCAGGCGGTAGTTGCTGATAGTGAAGTTGTTCTGTACTTTAGCACTTACGAAGTTCGTAGTGAATGCAAATTCAGTCAGCATATCTTCCACTTCAATCAGATTTTTATCCGGTTCACGCTTTACAAGTTTAAGTTCGGTGATATCAATACGTGGGCGGTTGTCATAACTGTATGCCTTCCCGTTATCCGGGCGTAAGTCTCCTTTGCTTTTCACTCCGGTGTGGGGCTCTGCCAAATAGCGGAAAGCGAGATAAAAATCTTTGTCTTTATATTGACTTAGATTGACTGCTGCATAAGGCAGGTCAACAGTAGTGCCGCTTGTAAGGATAACACTTTCCAGATATTCTTCATTGACGGCTGGATCAGGGTCTGTAATGTCATGCCATTCTGCAGGATTGATTTTTCCTGAACCATCATAAGTATCAGAAACCATGATACGTAGGATGCGGTCATTCTGATAATCATAGTTTTCGGCATACTGCATCTTAGCGGCGTATGAGAGACCAAGGCTGTCTACTTCAGGTAATGTGGTACGGTTATGATTGGCATAACGGTTGTTTTTCTCACCGGAGTAAAAAACTATATAGTCGGGGTTGCCGTCAAACTCAAACGTTACAGGCTGACCGGCATATATGGCATCAGGAGTTTGTACTTTTACGCCAAAATCAACACTTTCAGTTTCATCACGGTCGCATGAGGAGAAAGTGACAGTCAGGCATAATGCAAGCATCTTTGCAAGGTATTTGCCGGAAGTAGGGATATTATTTGTTTTCATATTATTATGAACTGTTTATTTATCGTTTCTACGGTGTATTTTATAGGTTTACCACCGTTCGTTTTGTTTACAGATAGTATTGGTGCTAAGCTCGCATTGAGGGATCGGCAGATAGAGATGACGGTCCGCTATATTATAGGCAGGTACGGAACGTACATCGCTGCGCTCATAACCTACAGTTGCACTGGGTTGCCCTTCGGGTGCGCTTTGGTCGGCAAGCAGGCGGATGCGGTCAAAGTAGAAATCTTCGCCTCGACGGCGCAGTTCCATATGTCGGGGAGTCTCGAAGCAGAGCTCACGGGTTTCTTCCTCAAAAATAAACTGGCGCAGGTTTTCCTGGTTGTCGGTTATTCCTGCTTGTGTCAAAGTTATTTCTGTAGCATTAGCGCGCTTGCGGACACGATTGATTGCATTGATACCTTCTTGTGTCGGACCATTGATTTCATTGTCGGCTTCAGCAAACATCAACAGCACATCAGAAAAGCGCATCACAGGAAAGTTGATAGATGAGTTATTGCGTGACCAAGGACGTACAGGGTCATATTCTGCACGCCATTTTCCGGGATTGCCGGTGCGACCATAGAGATTTGCACTTTTAAGATTGGCATCAGTCAGGTAATTCTTCTGTACTTTACCGGTTTTATCATTAGTCTTGTAGCTGTAGTCGGCAAAGTTCCACCAGCGGCGCTGGTCGCCCTGGTCTTTTCCAACATTATCTTTCCCCCCATTCTCGTAGAGACGGTAAAGTATTTTTGTTGCGTCGTACCAAGCATATGCGTAGGGTACATCCTGGTCGGTAGTGACCCCTTGTGATATACCAATATATAAACCCACCTTGCCACATTCGTTACTGCGGTCCATGCCGTTGCCGTAAAATTCCACCTCGAACATACTTTCGCGGGCTTCGAGGTCATAGCGGTTGGAACACATATTGATGAAGAGGTCACGATACCCTTGATGATTGGCATCATTCTCTCCATAAAGGTGATGCAAATTGCTGTCCATAACTTTTTTGGCATAGGTACGGGCTTCTTCCCATGTATCGGCATATACAGGATAACCGGACTGCCAGATGTAAGCACGTGCCAATAATGCTTGTGCGGTGGTGCGTGAGATACGTCCCGGAGCATTCAACTCATCGGCAGGAAGACAGCCGCTTTCAGCTGCTTTCAGGTCTCGGATGATTTGTGCGTAGATGGCTTCTTGCGAAGATTTCTCAAGGAGCTGTGTAGTAAGGTCACGGGTGGGAGTCAAGCGTAACGGTACTTCACCCCAATAAGCAACAAGATTCATATAATAGAGTGCACGCAATGCACGAGCTTCGGCAATATACATTTTCTTGTTTTTTGCGCTTCCGCATTGTTCGTCTGTGCGCTGATTGATGAGGTCGATAAAATCGTTGGCGCGGTTGATGCCGTCGTAGAGTGCAAGCCAGCAATCCTTAATATAACCATCTGTGTTGTTGTGTGTATATAGGTTGGGTTGGAGGTTGTCTTTACCATAACTGCGGTTATAGACAAGGATATCCGTGCCCGCATCGAGGTCGCCCCACAGATATTGTCCATAGGTGCCGGCATAACCCAAAATATCATATACACCTGCTAGTCCGGACATGCAAGAAGTTGCATCCTGATAGATGGTTTCTGCATCAGGATTGTCATAAATTTCGGTATCCAGGAAGTTGCATGAAGTGCAGAGCCCGGCACCTAACAATATATATATCAACTTTTTCATGGTGTTCATATCTTTTTTTGATTACTTTTGAATATATTTTATTACAAGCCTAATTTTATGCCGAACGTATAAGAACGGGTACGGGGATAGGAAGAATAGTCAAAGCCACGTGTCATGGCAGAGTTACGGGTAGACACTTCGGGGTCATAACCGGTATATTTGGTCCATGTCCAAATGTTCTGTGCAGATACATATACACGGAGTGAACGTATTTTCATATTCTTCAACATTTTGGTAGGGAAACTATAGCCTAATTGTACGTTCTTCAACCGCAGGAAAGAGGCGTCTTCTATCTCACGGTCTGTATTGATGTTAGTCAGGCTGCGATTGGGGGCACATAGTAGTTGGTATAGTTACCTTCTGTTACAGTGCCATCCGGATTAACTGTACGCGGCGTCAGTGATTGGCGGCTGAGGCAAGCTGGTTGGTGTGCTTGCTGTTGAGCGATTCCAAACGTGTACGGTTATAGTTGATGACATCGTTGCCGTAAGACCATTGGAAAAATACGCTTAAATCGAATCCTTTCCATTCAAAATTATTCGTGAAACCACCTGTATGGATAGGTAGGCCGTGTCCGATAATGGTTTGGTCTTCGGCTGTGACTTTGCCGTCGCCATTTAAATCTTTCAGTTTGACGCTACCCGGCTGGATATTGCTGCGTACTTCCGTATTATTTGGAATTTCGGGCTTCAATACATACTGTCCGGGAGCAACTTCGTTGAAATCCTCGTA
>ENA-OQDT01000831-OQDT01000831.1-human-gut-metagenome-genome-assembly--contig:-NODE-831-length-19599-cov-5.671528_pt1 | contig 19599 bp, 16 predicted proteins | sample MGYA00242786_ERZ504617 | MGnify/ENA primary metagenome ERZ504617 (study PRJEB26092, sample SAMD00036337) | human gut metagenome | host: Homo sapiens | study: EMG produced TPA metagenomics assembly of...
CTATGATGAAGCATATTTTATGGTGAGGATCAATGAAGGAACACCGGGTGAAGTTTCGGGAGGAAAACTTACACATCTGACAGGAAATCTCTATCTGCTTCAGGCAAAGGAACCAACAGTAACTATCGAGAAATTAGAAGATTGAAATACAAAGCGGTAACACGCGACAGATAAGGAGTTAATTGTGAGAATCTGTCTCATATTGGAGGGGTGTTATCCCTACATATTTGGAGGTGTATCCACCTGGATGCACCAGTATATCAATGAAATGAAAGAGCATGAGTTTGTTCTGTGGGTGATTGGGGCAAATGCGAAGGATAAAGGGAAATTTGTCTACGAGCTTCCGAAAAATGTTGTAGAAGTTCACGAGGTCTTTCTGGATGACGCCTTGCGGCTGAAGGATTCAGGAAAAATGCTTCATGCCTTTACAGAGGAAGAGACGAACAGCCTGAAAGAGCTGATGCTGTGTAGACGCCCGAATTGGGAAATCTTGTTTCGGCTCTATCATGACCAGAAGCTGAATCCTATGTCTTTTTTAAGAAGTGAGGAATTCCTGAATATATTGACGGAGTGCTGTATAAAAGATTATCCATATACTCCGTTTGCGGATGCATTTCACACAATGCGTTCTATGCTGCTTCCGGTCTTTTATCTAATGGGAAGTGAAGTGCCCAAGGCAGATGTCTATCATGCAATCTGTACAGGATATGGCGGACTTCTTGCATGCCTGGGCGGGTATGTTTATAAGAAGAAAGTGCTGCTGACAGAGCATGGGATATACACAAGAGAGCGTGAAGAAGAGATCATTCGTGCAAAATGGGTACAGCCGGCATTTAAAAAGCAGTGGATTTCTTTCTTCTATATGCTGTCGGATATTATTTATACGAGAGCGTTTCTAGTCTCAGCATTATTTACCAATGCCATGCATGCACAGATCCAGATGGGATGTGACAAGGAGAAATGTCGTGTCGTTGAGAACGGAATCAACTATGAAAGGCTTTCCCCTATTCCATTGAAAGAGGAAGACGGATGGGTTGACATCGGTGCGATCGTGCGTCTGGCACCGATCAAGGATATCAAGACGATGATCTATGCGTTTTATGAGCTTTGCACGACAAGAGAACATGTGCGTCTCCACATTATGGGAGGCGTCGATGATGAGGAGTATGCGCAGGAGTGTTATGCGCTGGTCGATCAGCTTCATCTGGAAAATGTGATCTTTACAGGACGAGTGGATATCATCTCTTATATGGAGAAGCTGGATTTTACAATTTTGACGAGTATATCGGAAGGACAGCCGCTGTCTGTTTTAGAATCATTTGCTGCAAGGCGGCCTTGTGTGACTACAGATGTAGGATGCTGCAGGGAGCTTCTGAATGGTAATGAGGAGGATCGATACGGAACAGCAGGATATTGTGTTCCACCGATGTATCGAGAGGGGCTCGCGCAGGCAATGGATCAGATGTGCGCTTCCAGAGCTCGGAGACTCCGCATGGGGGAGAAGGCACAGAAACGAGTGAAAGCATATTATCGAAAAGAAGAAATGATTGAAAAGTACCGGAAGATGTATCAGGAGGTGGAAGAGGCAGATGGCCGGAATCGGATTTGAGTTAAAAAAATTATTCCAGAAGCGCGGACTTGCAGCGACGGCAAAAGCGTATGGGTATGCAGGAGTGATCTGTACAGGTCCGATGCTGCTCGGTATCGTGCTGTTGGTAGGAATCGCTTTTATCTGCGATCATACCGGTGCGACGAGACATAACCGGGAACTTCTGAACTGTATGATTACTTACACACTTCTCGCTTCGTTGACCGTGACCAGTTTCTTCTCTATGGTCGTGACGAGATATATTGCGGATATGCTGTATGAAGAACGCCACGAGGCGGTGCTTTCTTCTTTCTGGGGTTCAACAGCGCTTCTGCTTGTAGTCGGCGGAATCATGTATGGGATTTTTCTTCTGTTTTCAGGAATCAATCTGATTGATCAGTTTTTGTGCCTGGAGTTTTTCGGAGAATTGATCGTCACCTGGAATGCGATGAGTTATCTGACAGCGATCAAGGATTACAAAGGGATTCTTATTTCATTTATTACAGCGGTAGCGGTATCATTGTTGGTCGGATTCCTATTGATCCTGATTGGGATTCCACATGTAGAGGCGTTGATGATCGCAGTTACGATCGGTTATGGAATCATGCTGCTTTGGGATGTGACGCTGTTGTACCGTTATTTTCCGCAGAGAGAGATCAGTGCATTTTTCTTTTTACGCTGGGTGGATCAGTTCCTTCCGCTTGCTTTTACAGGCTTGTTCACGAACATCGGACTATTTGCACATCTTGTTATCATGTGGTGCGGACCGATCAGTGTACATGTTCAGGGATTATTTTATGGTGCACCGTATCATGATGTACCTGCGATGATCGCCTATTTGACGATTCTTATTACAACCGTTAATTTCGTTGTATCTGTGGAAGTGAATTTCTATCCGAAATATCGGAATTATTATAGTTTGTTTAATGACAAGGGAGAAATCAAGGATATCCTGCAGGCGGGAAATGAGATGAGAAAGGTCTTAAACATGGAGCTGAAATATACGGCGTTAAAGCAGCTACTTACAACGGCACTGGCTATTTCGATCGGACAGCTGCTTTTGACATATCTTCCGCTTGGATTTAATGATCTTATGGAAGGATATTTTAGGACACTCTGTGTCGGCTATGGACTCTATGCAATTGCTAACACAATGATGCTGATCTTACTTTATTTTACAGATTACAAGGGAGCATTATTTGCAACAGGAATGTTTGCCGCATGTACGACGACATTTACCTGTGTGTCTTTATTCTTCCCACAGGTGTATTATGGGTTTGGATTTTTGCTGGGAAGTGCAGTGTTCTTTTTGATCTGTACACTGCGTCTTGGATATTTTATAAAAAAACTTCCGTATTATATTTTGAGTGTACAGCCGATTGTAGCAGAGGATAAAACAGGTTTCTTCACACGGCTTGGATGCTTTTTGGAAGAGAAAATAGAGAGGGGAGATAAGCTTGAAAAAATATAAATTACTTGCGTTGGTATGTGCCCTTTTATTAGGAATGTCCTGTTGCCTGACGGGATGTACCACCCCGGAGAAAACAGGGGATACTTCAAAGAAACAGACAGAACAACAGGAAGAGATAAAAAAGGCAGAGACACAGGATATCAACGACGTTCACCTCAGGGATAAGGATAGTCTCTATGAAAATGATGACGAGACAAGTGTTGTGACGATGTATCTCACCGTTTCCCGCGGAAATTCTTCAGAGGGAACGGATCACACCTGGAAGGAGATCAACAGTTATTCGGCCTATGATTATGACAAGATGGGAGTAGAACGTTACCAGACAGCGGCGCTTCTTCAGGTTGGTGATGAGTCAGGTCCGCAGAGCGGGGAGGTTGGATATGGTGAAAATGTGCCGAATGCTACTGTGCAGATCAGAGGACAGACATCAAGCCGTAATGCACAGGAAAAACTACAAGATTGAGCTGAAGAAGAACAAAGGAACCTGGCGTGGACAGCGCACAATCAATCTGAATAAACATCAGACAGAGGGAATGCGTTTCCGTAATAAGCTGTCCTACGATCTTCTGAAAGGATACCGCAGCTGATGTCTCTTAGAACTCAGTCGTACATTTATATGTAAGAGATCTTACCGAGGGGGACAGCTCAGAATTCCAGGACTATGGATTGTACACACAGGTGGAACAGCTGAACAAGACAGGAATGAAGAACCATGGAATGGATTCGAAAGGACAGTTGTACAAAATAATTCGTTGAGTTTTTCCGCTATGAAGATGTAATAAAAAAAGAAGACGATCCGACCTATGACCAGAAAGCCTTTGAAAAGCTCCTGGAGATCAAAGGAAATTCAGATCATACGAAACTGATTCAAATGCTGACAGATCTGAATGATATTTCTCAACCGATTGCGGATATCCTGGATCAATATTTTGACAGAGAAAATCTGACGTACTGGATGGCGTATCAGATACTGACCGGAAATGTAGATACACAGAATCGTAATACATATTTATATAGTCCACAGAATTCGGACACATGGTATCTGATTGCGTGGGATAATGACGGCTCTTTCATGAGAACCGAATACAACATTCAGAATCGTTTCGATCAGGAAAGTTGGGAATGTGGAGTCAGCAATTACTGGGGAAATGTTCTTTTTCAAAGATGTCTGCAGTCCGAGGATTTCCGTGAGGAACTTGACGCGGCGATCCAGGATCTGAGATCCTATCTCAGTGTGGATCGGATCAGTAGTATGATAGAGAAATATCGTACAGTTACTCAGAAGTATTTAAATCAGATGCCGGACCAGATGTATGCACCGTTGACTGAAGCGAAGTATGAAACAATTGCATCGGCAATCCCTTCAGAGGTAGAACAAAATTATAAACTTTATAAGGAGAGCCTGGAAAAGCCAATGCCGTTTTATATCGGAAAACCGGTGATCGAGGGAAATATTTTGAAGTTCAACTGGGACGCATCGTATGACTTTGATGCAGAGACGATCACTTACACAGTTGAACTGGCAAAAGATTATAAGTTTAATGAGATTGTATTTCGTCAGGATAATATTCAAATTCCGGAAGCGGAGACTACAGTTCCGGCAGATGGTCAGTATTTTGTGCGTATCCGTGCGACAAATACATCTGGACAGACGCAGGATGCTTTTGATTATTATGTAACAGACGCTGGAAAGAATTATGGTATGAAATGTTTCTACATTACAGGCGGACAAAACGTTGAGGAAGATATTTATGAGGAATGATTTATCAAAAGAACGCTTCCGTAATGAATGGAAATATCTGATCAGTACCAGTGAGAAAGAATTGCTGGAGCTGAGGATGAAGCATTTGCTGAAAAAGGATCCAAATGCAAAGGGAAATGGCTATATGATCCGCAGTCTCTATTTTGATGATTATTTCAACAGTGCCTATGCGGAAAAGGAGTCAGGTGTTCTGATGCGTAAAAAATACCGAATCCGCATATATGACTGTAGTGACCGTTCGATCAAGCTGGAGCGGAAGAAGAAATTCGGAAGTTATATTTATAAAGAAAGTGCTCCGCTGACAAAGGAAGAATTCTATAAGATCCTTGATGGAGATTATAAATTTTTGTTAAGTAGTCCGTATTCATTGTGCAGAGAATTTTATGTGGAATGTGTCAGCAATCTCATGCGTCCACGCACGATCGTTGACTATGACCGTGTACCGTGGATCATGGATGAGGGGACAGTCAGGATTACATTTGACAGTGATGTGAGGGCTGCGGTCGGAAGTTATGACATCTTTGATCCGTCCCTTCCGACACTTCCGGTGCTTGAACCGGGGAAACTAGTTATGGAAGTGAAATTCACAGAGATGCTTCCACAGATCGTGCGTGACTTGCTTCCACCAAATGCACAAGAATTCACAGCAGTATCAAAATATGTACTCTGTTATGAAAAATCGCAGTATTTGCATGGATTTGAATATTGGAATGAAACACAGGAGAGAAAACTATTATGAGTATACAAGATATGATTAAGAAGTCGGTGCTTGAATCCGGCGTATTTGACAGCTTTAATGCACCGAAGATGGCAATTTCGCTGATCATTGCATTGCTTCTTGGAGCGGTGATCTATATGGTTTACAGCAAATTTTATGTAGGGGTAATCTTTTCCAGAAGCTTTGCGGTTACTTTGGTCGGAATGACGCTTCTTACCTGTATGGTTACTCTGGCGATCAGTACGAACATTGTGATCTCACTTGGTATGGTCGGAGCGTTGTCTATCGTTCGTTTCCGTACAGCGGTGAAAGATCCGATGGATCTGCTATATCTTTTCTGGGCGATCACTACAGGAATCACAACCGGAGCAGGAATGTATGTGCTGGCTCTGATCGCGGCAGTTGTAATGATCGCAATGATCTTTTTGTTCTATCATAAGCAGCAGAAGGGCAGGATCTATATCGCAGTGATTCATTATCAGGGAGATGAGGCAGGTGATGAAATTATCCGCAACTTTGGAAAAATGAAATATTTCATAAAGTCAAAGACGATGCGTGGGGAGAAAACAGAGATGGCAGTTGAGGTATTCTGTCGGCAGAATGATCTCGATTTCACAGAGAGGATCCGGAAGATCACAAATGTAGAAGATATTACATTGATCCAGTATAATGGAGAGTATCACGGATAAAATGAAAAGATTATAACTGGTTGATTCATTAAGAATATATATTCCCTTTCGTGGACAGAATGGATGGAAGTGCAATCCGGTCACTGAAACATCCAGATGCTGAGACGATCCCGATTATTGCCATGACTGCCAATGCTTTTGCAGAAGATGTACAGCTGGCCAAAAATACAGGAATGAATGAACATATCGCAAAACCACTTGATATGAATAAGCTGAATGATGTTCTGGAAAACTGGCTGTAATTAATGTCCACAGTGCGCTGAAAAAGCAGTACTTAATTTGGAGAGAATTATATGAAAAATTTAAGATAAATGTACAGAGATATATCTGTATTTATTATGCCTTGTTTTAATATATTACTGTGTTTCCTTTCCTGTATCAGCAGAGGAAGAAAAAAATCCGGACAGTCAGAGTAGGCTGGTATGAAGGAACCTATAATACCACAGAACCAAAACGGTGAGAAAAGAGGCTACAGTTACGAATATCAGCAGGCAGTGGCTGCGCATACAGGATGGAAATATGAATATGTGGAGGGAAACTGGGCAGAACTGATGAGTATGCTGAAAAATGGAGAAATCGATCTGATGGGAGATATGTCCTATGCAGAGGAACGTTCTGCTTCCATGCTCTTTTTCAGAACTGCCCATGGGCGAGGATAAGTATTACCTTTATATAAATCCTTCTGATACAGATATCTCGGTTTCAGATCTGACTACATTGAATGGGAAGAGGATCGGGGTGGTGCCGGATACACTTTCTGCCAGTCGGTTCTGTGAGTGGGAGAAAAGCCATGGAGTAGACACGCAGCAGGTTGATATTACCAGTACAGATGATGCCCGTCAGAAACTACAAAATCAGAAAATTGACGGATTTGTTTTAAATGAGTCTCCACAGTGGGAAAGAGACGATATTTCTCCTGTGCTTCTGATTGGCAGCTCCTATAATTATTTTGCAATCAACAAAAAACGCCCGGATCTGAAAGAGGAGCTGGATCAGGCAATGCAGAAGATAGAAAAAGAGAATCCTTTTTATGAAGAAGATCTTTATAAGAGATATCTCTCCGCAAATTCTATTGAAACTCTTACGGATGAGGAGCAGAACTGGCTGGAACAGCATGGGGCGGTCAGGATTGGATATCTGAAAAAGGATGTGGGTGTCAGTCTTGCGGATGCAGAGTCAGGGGAACCGACAGGAATTATTAACGATTATATCAGTCTGGCTTCCGATTGTATGGGAGAAAAAAGCATAGAATTTCAGACGACAGGCTTTGATTCCCAGGAGGAAGAACTGCAGGCATTAAAGGATAACAGGATTGATATGATTTTTCATATGAACCAGAATCCATATGAAGCTGAGCAGAACGGCATTATATTGTCAAATACTGTTTTTGAAGTCAATGTTGCAGTGCTCACCGGTGTTGAAAAGTTTGATGAAAACAGGAAAAACACAGTGGCGGTGAGTAGAAATAACCTGCTGGGAAAGTGGTATATTTCTTTTAATTATCCTTTCTGGAAAATAAAGGAATATGATTCATCTGCTGAGGTTGAGAAAGCAGTTCGCAGTGGTGAGGCAGACTGCTTTGTTGTGAAGGCAGGACAGTCATTAAAGACGCTGGCAAACAGCAAAATGTACAGCGTTTTTCTTACGAAACCCGGCGATTCTTGCTTTGCAGTCACCAGGGAAAATATAACATTAATGAATATCCTGAACAAAACCATTCAGACTCTGCCTGCTTCCAGACTTTCAGGCCTGTTTTCTGTATATGAAAACGCACCGGGAAGGGTTACTCTGGCAGAATACATAAAGGATAATTTGCGGGTAGTTTCCATGAGTTTTGTAAGTGTGACCCTGGTTATTATACTGATTATAGTTTACCTGATGATGAAAGCAAGGAAAGCCCAGATTCAGGCAGAAAAGGCTAATGCTGCCAAATCGGATTTTCTTTTCAATATGTCACATGATATCCGTACACCGATGAATGCCCTGCTGGGATACAACGGGCTGATGAAAAGGGAACTGACAGATCCAAAGCTTTTGGATTATCAGGAGAAGATGGAACAGTCTGGAAATCTGCTGCTGTCTATTATCAATAATGTGCTGGACATGGCCAAAATTGAAAGCGGTAAGATGGAACTGGATGAGAATTATGTGAAGATTAGAGATGTTTATCAGGGAGTTTACAAAATTTTCCAGGCAGAAGCGGAGAAAAAGGGTATTCACCTTGAGATGGAATATGAGGTGCAGCATGAACATGTAATCTGCGATGAGACAAAGAACAGGGAAATTTTCCTCAATCTGATCAGCAATGCGGTAAAATATACAGCTTCAGGGGGAGCAGTTACCATAAGGATTACAGAGCTTGACTGTGACAGGAAAGACTATGTGAGGATACAGACTCAGGTAATTGATACCGGTATTGGAATGAGTGAAGAATTCCTGCCATCCCTGTTTGAGGCTTTTGCCCGGGAACGCAATACAACAGCCGCAAAGGTTGCAGGAACAGGTCTGGGAATGCCGATCATAAAGAAATATGTTGATATGATGGGCGGAACCATTAAAGCAGAAAGTAAGCTGGGAGAAGGAAGCAAATTTACAGTTATCATGGAATACAGGATTGCTGATAAGGGTTACTACGAGCAGGTTACGGATCCGTCCCCGGATACAGAGGAAACAGACAGGATCAGCGGAAAATATGTTCTGCTGGCTGAGGATAATGACCTGAATGCGGAAATCGCAGAGTTTATCCTGGAGGATATGGGACTTATGGTTGACCGTGTTGAGGATGGAGTTCAATGTGTGGCAAGGATGGAACAGAAACCGGCAGGGACCTACGATCTGATCCTTATGGATATCCAGATGCCGAACATGGATGGCTATAAGGCAACTCAGGCAATCAGAAGGCTGGAAGATAAGAAAAAAGCCGGTATTCCGATCATAGCTATGACAGCCAATGCATTTGAGGAAGATAGAAAAAAGGCATTTGAAAAAGGAATGAACGGACATATTGCAAAGCCTGTTGATGCAGAAAAGGTTAAGAAAACCATTCTTTCAGCTATACGATGAGATGAAGGGAATGAGGAGAAATAAGAGATGAACGGAGAGGCTCATCTCTTATTTCTTTTTAGGTAGCAGGATTCAAGCTGATTGATGAGTGCATACAAACACATGGCAAACAGGCAGAGAAGACAGATGCTCATGAGGAGCCAATCCATTTTGAACACCTGACTGGAATAAATAATCAGATACCCCAGCCCTTCTTTCGCAGCAAGAAATTCCCCAATGATCACCCCGACCAGACACAATCCGATATTTACCTTCATATTGCTGATGATCGCCGGAATCGAACTTGGAAGCACAACTTTAGTCAGTACCTGATGCCGTTTCCCGCCAAGTGTATAGATCAGCGTCATCTTTCCCGGATCCGCGGACATAAAACTGGTATACAGATTCAGGATGCTTCCGAAGATAGCCACCGACATACCGGCAACAATGATGGTGGTACGTGTGGCACCGAGCCATACGATGAGAAGCGGGGCCAGGGCGGATTTTGGCAGACTGTTTAGAACAACCAGATACGGCTCCAGGATTTCTGAAAGCTTCTTACTGAACCACAGAAGCACCGCCGTCAGGATACTGAAGACGATAACCAGAAGGAAACTTACGATCGTCTCATATAAGGTGACGCCAAGGTGCAGGAAGATGCTGCGGTCTGCGACCATGTCGAGAAAACACCGGGCAATCTTAGAAGGACTGCTAAAGATAAAAGAATCGATGATTTGATGTGAGGCGGTCAGTTCCCAGACAGACAGGAAGACAACCAGAAGGAGAACCCGGGCAGCAGCTACGAACTTTTTGTGCAGCCGGTACTTTGATAAAAAGGTTCTTTGCGCTGTAGAAGATGAGGCGGCGGTAGAGATGGCACTTGCATTGGAAGTGATATTTGTGCCAGAGGCAGTAGGAATCTCAGTCTTTGACATTCGGTTCATCTTCATTTAACTCCTTCCATATCAGATTAAAATAATTCTTGAATTCCGGCGCACTTCTGCGGTTCAACGGAGTATCGTGCTCCAGATGGAACAGCAGAGGAATCGTTTGTTTGATTGTTGCCGGACGATTAGAAAGGACAATGACACGGTCGGCAAGTGAGATCGCTTCCGACAGGTCGTGCGTGACCAAAAGTGCAGATTTTCCTTCATTCCGGATGATCTGACCGATGTCATCGCCAACCTGAAGCCTGGTCTGATAGTCCAGGGCGGAAAAAGGTTCATCCAGAAGAAGAAGCTCCGGCTCCAGGACGAGTGTGCGGATCAGGGCAGCACGCTGCCGCATCCCGCCGGACAACTCCGAAGGCCTTGCATTCTTAAAGTCACCGAGTCCATAGATGTCAAGAAGCTCATGTGCCCGTTGTTTCGTACGCGCTGTCAGTGCGTGCTGGACTTCCAGCCCAAGGATTACGTTATTATAAATCGTGCGCCATTCAAAGAGTTCATCGTGCTGTAACATATAGCCGACATTTGTCGTGCTCTCTTTCAAAGGCTTTCCGTTGATCTTAATCTGCCCCTCTGTACAAGGCAGCAGTCCGCAGATCAGCGAAAGCAGTGTAGATTTGCCACACCCGGAAGGCCCCACAATGGCGGCAAATTCGCCTTTTTTCAATGAAAATGAGATATCAGACAGAGCCAGGGTCTCCCCTTGCAGAGTATGATACGTGTAAGAAATGTGCTGTAGATTTAAAATCTGTTCCCGAACCGGTTCCATAGAAGACCTCCTACAAGCAAAAAATAACCTATATAAGTAAGATATGCCGCAGACAGAAAACAGGTGAATAAATGTGGTGTGTGTGGTAAAATGCTGATATGGAAATGTCAGAAAGACATTAACACACCAGGAGAGGTCATTATATGTTACAAAAAATAAATTATCAAAAAGAACTGGATAGATTAATCACGGATCTGCAAAAAGAAGAAAAAGTCCCGACGCTTCTGCTTCACAGCTGCTGCGCCCCGTGCAGCAGTTATGTGCTGGAATACTTAAGCAATTACTTCAGGATCACGGTACTTTATTACAACCCGAACATTTACCCGGAGAGTGAATACAGCAAGCGCATCATCGAACAGCAGACACTGATCGGGGCGATGCATACGAAATATCCGGTGCAGTTCATTGCGGGCAGCTATGAGAAAGAGAAATTCTATGCGATGGCAAAGGGACTGGAAGAAGTAAAAGAAGGTGGCGTGCGTTGCTTCAAATGCTATGAACTCCGCTTAAGAGAGGCCGCAGAGATTGCAAAAGCCGGAGGATATGAGTACTTCACGACGACGCTCAGCATCAGCCCGCTTAAGAATGCAGCAAAATTGAATGAGATAGGATTAAAACTTGCAGAAGAGTATGGCGTGGCATATCTGACGTCAGATTTCAAAAAGAAGAACGGATATAAGCGGTCCGTAGAATTATCCGCACAGTACGGACTTTACCGGCAGGACTACTGTGGCTGTGAGTTCTCCATGCGCCAGCGTCTGGAAGAACAGCAGGCACGAAAAGAACAGTGAAAATGCATAAATGGAATTAGAAAATTGCATGGATTAAGAAAAAAATCACGTTTTAGAGTGAATAAATATGTAAATTTCTGTAATAATATTTGCTTTTACGCGGAAATGTGTTAAAATCGGAAACAGTAAACTTAAAAATGAAAGGAAGAAATCCATATGGCACAGTTATGGGGAGGCCGTTTCACAAAAGAAACAGACCAGTTAGTATATAATTTCAACGCTTCCATTACATTTGACAAAAGATTCTATAAGCAGGATATCAAAGGCAGTCTTGCACATGTAGCAATGCTTGCAAAGCAGGGAATCTTAACGGAAGAAGAAAAAGAACAGATCACAGACGGACTGAATGGCATCTTGGAAGATGTAGAATCCGGGAAATTAGAGATATCAGATAAATATGAAGACATCCACAGCTTTGTGGAAGCAACACTGATCGACCGTATCGGTGATCCGGGAAAGAAGCTTCACACCGGACGGAGCAGAAATGACCAGGTTGCATTAGATATGAAGCTTTTCACCAGAGACGAGATCCATGAGATCGATGCCCAGGTAAAGGAACTTCTGGAAGTGATCCTTCACGTGATGGAGGAAAATGTCGAGACATATATGCCTGGATTCACACACCTTCAGAAAGCGCAGCCAATCACACTGGCCCACCACATGGGAGCATATTTTGAAATGTTCCGCAGAGACCACGAGAGACTGCAGGACATCGCAAAGCGTATGAATACCTGTCCGCTCGGTTCCGGAGCACTTGCGGGGACAACCTATCCGCTGGACCGTGAGTACACAGCCGAATTACTTGGATTCGACGGACCGACACTGAACAGCATGGACGGGGTATCCGACAGAGATTACTTATTAGAACTGTTATCTGCACTCAGCATCATCATGATGCACCTGAGCAGATTCTGTGAGGAAGTCATCATCTGGAATTCGAATGAATACCAGTTCGTGGAGATTGATGACGCATACAGCACCGGAAGCAGTATCATGCCGCAGAAGAAGAACCCGGATATCGCAGAACTCGTAAGAGGTAAGACAGGACGCGTATATGGTGCGCTCAATGCACTCCTTACCACAATGAAAGGGATCCCGCTTGCATACAACAAAGATATGCAGGAAGACAAAGAATGGGCATTCGATGCCATGGATACCGCAAAAGGATGCATCACATTATTTGCCGGCATGTTAAAGACCATGCAGTTCAACAAAGACCGCATGGAAGAAAGTGCAAAACACGGATTCACCAACGCAACAGATGCAGCAGATTATCTGGTAAATCACGGTGTACCATTCAGAGATGCACACGGCATCGTAGGAAAACTTGTGCTGACCTGTATCGAGAAGAAGATCCCGTTAGATGCACTTCCGCTGGAAGAGTACAAGAAGATCTCACCGGTATTTGAAGAAGACATATATGAAGCAATTGATCTTGAGACATGTGTGAATAAGCGTATCACGATCGGAGCACCGGGAAAGGATGCGATGGAGAAGTCGATCGCAGCTTATAAGAAATATATGGCTGAATAAAAAACAAAAGTAAGGGAGAGAAAAGAAGATGGAGAAGAAATTAAGAGTAGGTATTTTAGGAGCAACAGGAATGGTTGGACAGCGTTTTATCTCATTGCTTGAAAATCACCCTTGGTTCGAAGTAGTAACAGTAGCAGCAAGCCCGCGTTCAGCAGGAAAGACATACGAAGAGGCAGTCGGCGGACGCTGGAAAATGGATACACCAATGCCGGAAGGCGTTAAGAAACTGATCGTAAAGAATGTAAATGAAGTAGAAGAAGTAGCTTCTACCGTAGATTTTGTATTCAGTGCCGTAGATATGACAAAAGACGAGATCAAAGCGATCGAAGAAGCATATGCAAAGACAGAGACACCGGTTGTATCAAACAACAGCGCACACCGCTGGACAAAAGATGTACCGATGGTAGTACCTGAGATCAACGCAGCGCACTTCGACCTGATCAAGACTCAGAAAGAGCGTCTCGGAACAACACGCGGATTCATCGCAGTAAAACCAAACTGCTCCATCCAGAGCTACACACCTGCACTTGCAGCATGGAAAGAATTCGGACCGAAGGAAGTTGTTGTAACAACATACCAGGCAATCTCCGGAGCAGGTAAGACATTCAAAGACTGGCCGGAAATGATCGAGAATATCATCCCATACATCGGAGGAGAAGAAGAAAAGAGCGAAAAAGAACCTCTGCGTGTACTCGGAACACTGGAAAATGGTGAAATTAAACTTGCAGAAGAGCCAAAGATCACATGCCAGTGCTTAAGAGTCCCTGTACTGAATGGACATACAGCAGCTGTATTCATCAACTTCGAGAAGAAGCCAACCAAAGAACAGCTGATCGAGAAACTGGAAAGCTTCAAGGGATTCCCACAGGAAGCAGAACTTCCAAGTGCTCCAAAGCAGTTCATCCAGTACCTGTCAGAAGACGACAGACCGCAGGTAAAAGCAGATGTTAACTACGAAAACGGAATGGGCGTATCTATCGGACGTCTGAGAGAAGACAGCATGTATGACTACAAATTCATCGGACTGTCACACAATACTGTCCGTGGTGCAGCAGGCGGAGCTGTGCTTTGTGCCGAAGCACTTACTGCTAAGGGATATATCCAGGCGAAATAGCCAGGGGGACGGGAAATCCGGCTTTTTTAGTGTCCCTGGTGGTACACTCACCTGCTTAGCATTCATAAGGCGAAGACATAAAAAGGCAAAAGCATAAAAAAGATGAAAGCATAAAATATAAAAGGGCGGGAACTGCAATATGTAAAAAGGCGCAGTTCCCGCCTTTTTATACGTTATATCTCCAGCAAAGAAGCCGGTCCCGCCTGCCGATACAAAATCCAATCACAAATCCGATCACAAATCCGGTCACAAATCTGAACACCAGTTTTGTCACAAGTCTGAACACGATACATCTCAGTGTTGAGAATAAAAGATGGTTTTGCTATAATAAAGTATACAATAAACTCGCTGATTACAAAGTGCCGGTGGGGACACTAAAAAAACCAAAAACACCGTCCCTATGGCCCATGAAAAGAAACGGAGGAAGCCCCTATGGACCGAGAATTATTGAACTACACACAGAACCGAGAACTTTCCTGGCTGAGATTCGATCAGCGTGTATTGGAAGAAGCAAGAGATAAGAGCGTGCCACTGTTAGAACGCATGAAATTCGTAGCCATCTTCACCAGCAACTTAGATGAATTCTTCATGATCCGTGTCGGAAGTCTCTATGATATGGTGCAGACAGATGACCGCCACAAGGACAGCCGTTCAGGAATGACACCACAGGAGCAGCTGGATGCGATCTATGCAGCAGTTGCCCCATTATATAAAGAACGTGACAAGACCTACGCCGGAATCAAGAAAGAACTGTCTCCATACGGGGTCTGTGGACTGGACTTTAAAGAACTGGAGGCAGACGAGAGAAAATATGTAAAGAAATGTTTCAAAGAGCAGATCCTGCCGGTACTGTCACCGCAGATCGTAGACAGCAGCCACCCGTTTCCGCACCTTATGAATAAAGATATCTACGTAACAGCCAATCTGAAGCATATCAATAGCAGAAAGAACAAAGACGGCAAAGAGAAAGAGCAGATTCTCGGAATCGTACCGGTTCCAACTTATGTATCCGATATCCTGGTGCTTCCGGGACACGACATCCGCTATATCCGCATGGAGAAGGTCATCATGGAATACCTGGATCTGGTATTTGACCAGTACGAAGTATCCGATCCGAACTACATCTGCGTGACAAGAAATGCAGATGTATCTCCGGACGATGAGGCACTGGAGGTTACCGATGACTTCCGGAAGCTCATGCAGAGTACCTTGTACAAACGCCGCAGGATGGCGGTAGTAAGATTAGAAACAGCGGAGAAACTGACACCGGAAATGCAGGAATACTTCTGTAAGAAATTCAAGATCACACCGGAGCAGATCTTCCGCACGAAGATGCCGATGAAACTGGATTACATGTTCTCCATCGCAGGAAATCTTCCGGAGCCCATGAAGAAAGCACTGGTCTACGAACCATTCTCCCCGCAAAAATCAGCACATGTACAGGACGGCAGCATGCTAAAACAGGTGAAAAAGAATGATATCCTGTTGTTCTACCCATACGAAAGCATGGATCCGTTTCTGAAGCTGATCAAAGATGCCTCAGTAGATCCGAATGTAATGACAATCAAGATCACCATCTACCGCCTGGCGAAGAAGGCAAGACTGGTAGAATACCTGTGCGCAGCTGCGGAAAATGGCAAAGAAGTCACCGTACTGATCGAGCTGCGTGCAAGATTTGACGAGCAGAACAACATCGACTGGTCGGAACGTCTGGAAGAAGCAGGATGCCGTGTGATCTACGGATTCGACGGTTACAAAGTGCATTCCAAGATCTGTCTGATCACATACAGGAACCGCAATGACATCCAGTATATCACACAGGTCGGAACCGGCAATTATAACGAGAAGACAGCTGCCATGTATACCGATCTGTCCTTGATGACTGCTGATCCGCGAATCGGACAGGACGCCGCAGAATTTTTCAAGAATATGTCCATCGGTAATCTGCAGGGCAGCTATCAATACCTGATCGTATCACCGGTCAGCTTAAAGAGCCGTATCTTACAGATGATGGACGAAGAGATCACAAAAGGAAGCGAAGGACGCATCATTATGAAGATGAACTCCGTGACAGATGTGGACTTCATAAAGAAAGTATCCGAGGCCTCCTGCGCCGGAGTGAAGGTAGACTTGATTGTTCGTGGAATCTGCTGTATACTACCGGGAGTGCCTGGATTTACAGATAATGTCAGAGTGATGAGCGTGGTTGGCCGCTATCTGGAACACCCACGTATCTTCAGCTTCGGAACCGGCAAAGAGCAGAAGATCTACATCGGCTCCGCAGACATGATGACAAGAAATACAGAAAAAAGAGTAGAGGTAGCCTGCCCGGTATTAGACGGGCAGATCAGACGCCAGATCAACCATGACCTGAAGATCATGTTAAGCGATAACGTGAAAGCAAGGATCATGCAGAAAGACGGCACATATATGAAACGGACCGGCGGCATAAAAGCTGTGGATTCCCAGGCAGTCTTCATGGAAGAAGCCTTAAAAACAGCAGAAGAAGACCAACGGGGACGGGGATTACTGGCATTTTTTTCCTGTCCCTCTGGCACAGAAAAAAAATAAAAGCCATCAGGGACAGGAAAAAAGCCAGTAATTCCCGTCCCCATCGGCACACCAAGGAGTAACATAATTACATGGGAAAATCACTATACATTGCCGAAAAACCCAGCGTAGCGCAGGAGTTTGCCAAGGCATTGCATATCAATACACAGAGAAAAGACGGATATCTCGAATCAGCAGAAGCAATCGTAACCTGGTGCGTCGGACACCTGGTCACGATGAGCTATCCGGAAGAATATGATCCGGCATTAAAAAGGTGGAGTCTTGAGACTCTGCCTTTTATCCCGCAGGAGTTCAAGTATGAAGTCATCCCGGCGGTATCCAAGCAGTTCCGGATCGTATCGGGACTTCTGAACAGAGCAGATGTAGACACCATCTACGTCTGTACCGACTCGGGACGGGAAGGAGAATACATCTACCGTCTGGTAGAACAGCAGGCAGGCGTAAAAGGCAAGAACCGCCGCCGCGTATGGATCGACTCCCAGACAGAAGAAGAGATCCTGCGCGGGATCAAAGGAGCAAAAGACTTAAAAGAATATGACAATCTGGCAGCATCGGCTTACTTAAGAGCCAAAGAAGACTACCTGATGGGAATCAACTTCTCCCGCCTCCTGACGTTAAAATACGGCAACAGCATCTCCAATTACCTGAATACGAAATATTCCGTTGTATCCGTAGGCCGCGTTATGACCTGCGTCCTCGGTATGGTCGTGCGCAGAGAACGGGAGATCCGGGAATTCGTAGAGACCCCGTTCTACAGAGTCTTAAGCACCATCGGAGAGAAAGGGGTGACATTCGAAGGCGAATGGCGGGCAGTCAAAGGATCAAAATGGTTTGAATCCTTCGACCTCTATAAGGAAAATGGATTCAAAGAAAAGGAAAAGGCAGAAGAACTGATCTGCTATCTGAACAGCAGAGAGTCAGCCGCCAGCCAACCTCTGACCTGTCAGATTGTATCCATAGAAAAAAAGAAGAAAAGAAGAACCCGCCGTTATTATTCAATCTGGCCGAGATCCAGAATGAATGCTCCAGACGGTTCAAGGTCAGTCCGGATGAGACACTCCGGATCATCCAGGAGCTATATGAAAAGAAACTCGTCACCTACCCAAGAACAGATGCCCGTGTCCTGTCCACAGCAGTGGCAAAAGAGATCCATAAGAACTTAAACGGCCTGATGCAGTACGAGCCAGCAAAACCATACCTTCAGGACATCGTGAAATTCGGCAGCCACAAAGCCTTAGAGAAGACGAGATACGTCAACGACAAGCAGATCACAGACCACTATGCGATCATCCCGACCGGACAGGGCATGGGAGCACTAAAAGGACTTCCGAACCTGTCACAGAGGGTGTATGATGTGATCGTAAGACGATTCTTAAGCATCTTCTACCCACCGGCTGTCTATCAGAAAGTATCGATCGTGACGAAGATCAAAGAAGAATCCTTCTTCTCAAGCTTTAAAGTACTGGCAGAAGAAGGCTATCTGAAAGTAACAGGTGTGCCGGGCAGGAAGAACGACAATAACGATAATACAGATAGCAGCGCAGACAGTACCGAAGACAAAGACACCGATGCAGACTTCTTCGTCAGGATACAGAGCCTTAAGAAAGGCATGACCCTTCCGGTGCAGTCCCTGGACATCAAAGAAGGCAAGACCTCGCCGCCGAAGCGCTATAACTCCGGTTCACTGATCCTTGCCATGGAAAATGCAGGACAGCTCATCGAGATGAAGAACTCCGTGCCCAGATCAAAGGAAGCGGAATCGGCACCAGTGCCACCAGAGGCGAGATACTGAAGAAATTATTTAATAATAAATATCTGGCGCTCAATAAAAAGACTCAGATCGTCACGCCGACGATGTTAGGGGAAATGATCTACGATGTCGTAGACCATTCCATCCGGCCGCTCCTGAACCCGGAACTTACGGCAAGCTGGGAAAAAGGTCTGACGTATGTGGCAGACGGAGATATCACATCAGATGAATATATGAAAAGCTGGATGATTTCGTGTCGAGAAGGACACTTGCGGTAAAGGGACTGAATAATCAGTATCAGATGCGGGCGTGCTATGATAAGGTAGCGCAGTTTTATAAGAAGCCGGTGAGAAAGACGAGTCGTAGTAAAAAATAAAAGGAATAAAGACAACTCCCGTTGACATTTTATGTGGAATATCATATTATAATTATAAGAGACAACTCTTTGGTGTTCCGCTACCATAAAAGGCGAATTATGATAGGTGTTCCGCCACCGATAAGGGCGAATTATGATGAATGAGTAAGGAGTGAAATATATCCTTACTCTTTTTTACTAAGGAGGAATAGATTGAAATTATTTTTTTATGATGTGGATCCGGACTATGTTACTTATTTGAAAAATATCGAAAAAAATTAAGCGGGGATTTACAAGGGTTCCAAACGTAATATATAACAATGAAAGAAAAATGGTATGTGGAATAGTGCTTGAAATTGCTGAATACAAATATTATGTTCCGATATCGTCATATAAAAAACAGACAGAATAATAATATTCTTATAAAATTGAATGATGACAAATACAATCAGGATAAAAGGCATCATTAAGATTTAAATTATATGTTCCAATTCATGAT
>ENA-OQDT01000832-OQDT01000832.1-human-gut-metagenome-genome-assembly--contig:-NODE-832-length-19574-cov-3.069728_pt1 | contig 19574 bp, 21 predicted proteins | sample MGYA00242786_ERZ504617 | MGnify/ENA primary metagenome ERZ504617 (study PRJEB26092, sample SAMD00036337) | human gut metagenome | host: Homo sapiens | study: EMG produced TPA metagenomics assembly of...
ACGATCGGTATCAATGAAGGAAGAGGAAAAGGAGCATTTGCATACAGCCTTGAATTCCAGGGCGGTACATCTACAAATGTAACATTTGATAAAGATTACTCTATTGATGAGATTGATAAGGAAATTGTTCCGGTTGTAGAAAAGGTAACTGGAGATAACAATGTTCAGACTCAGAAAGTAGCCGGAACCAATCAGGTTATTATCAAGACAGTTACACTGGATCTTGACAAGCGTGAAGCACTGAATAAGGCTATGGTTGATAACTTCGGTGTGGACGAATCAAAGATCACGGCAGAAAATATCAGTTCTACAGTAAGTAATGAGATGCGAAGAGATGCAGTTATCGCGGTTGTTATTGCGACAATCTGTATGCTTCTGTATATCTGGTTCCGATTCAAAGATATCCGTTTCGCGACCAGTGCGGTACTTGCTCTTTTACATGACGTCCTTGTTGTAGTAGGATTCTATGCAATTGCAAGAATCTCTGTTGGGTAATACATTTATCGCGTGTATTCTGACAATCGTTGGATATTCCATCAACGCGACCATTGTTATCTTTGACCGTATCCGAGAGGAAATGCGTGGTAAGACAAAGAGCAGTGATGTTGCAGTAGTTGTAAACAAGAGTATTACACAGACGCTGACAAGAAGCATCTATACATCTCTTACAACATTTATCATGGTAGCAGTACTTTACGTCATGGGTGTAAGTTCTATCAAGGAGTTTGCACTTCCATTGATGGTCGGAGTTGTATGCGGAGCTTACTCATCTGTATGTATCACAGGAGCGCTGTGGTATGTAATGAAACGCTTCAAGAAGTAATTTTAAATACTATAGAACAGCCAAGGTCATATTTTATGGCGAGGCTGTTCTTTTCTTAAAGTAAATATTTGCAAAGTAAATAAAATGATGTTGGAGATTTCTGTTGAAAGTGTAGTATTTACTTTGCAAATATTTATTTGGATAAAACAGGAGAGACGAAAATTATGGAACGCTGGGTACTTTTAAGAAAAGGTGCTGATTTTGAGGCTATCAGTAAGAAATTTCATATTAGTCCGAGACTGGCCAGTCTGATCCGTAACCGGGATGTTATTGGAGATGAAGCAATCAACCAATATCTGAACGATACAATTGCGGAACTCTACGATGGAATGCAGATGAAGGGTATGCCGCAGGCGGTGGAAATTCTGACTGAAAAAATCAGGGACCGGGAAAAAATCCGTGTCATTGGAGACTATGACTGTGATGGGATCAATGCGACATATATTCTTCTAGAAGGTCTGGAAAAGCTTGGCGCAAAGGTGGACAGCGACATCCCGGATCGTATCAAAGACGGATATGGATTAAATCAGCATCTGATTGACCGGGCACATGAAGATGGAATTGATACGATCATCACCTGCGATAACGGAATTGCGGCAGCGAAAGAAATTGAGTATGGAAAAGCACTCGGTATGACGATCATCGTAACAGACCATCATGAAGTGCCGTACAAGGAAAATGAAGCGGGGAGAAGATACATTTTACCGCCGGCAGATGCAGTTGTTGACCCAAGGCAGGAAGGATGTGAATATCCATTTAAAGGATTATGTGGTGCAGCGGTTGCATACAAGCTTGTAGAGGCGCTCTGTGAGGCAAATGGTCAGGATGTGGCGGATCTGGATTATCTTTTGGAAAATGTTGCAATTGCAACAGTGGCAGATGTGATGGATCTGACAGAGGAAAATCGAATTCTGGTGAAGCAGGGTCTTGAGATGCTAAAGAGGACATCTAATCTGGGACTACGTGCCCTGATCCAGTGTATCGGGCTGGAGGGAAAAAAGATTCAGGCATATCACATCGGATTTATTCTTGCTCCGTGTCTGAATGCCAGTGGTAAGCTGGATACGGCAAAAAGAGCACTGGCACTGCTTCGGGCAAAGACAGAGCGGGAGGCAGATATGCTGGCAGGTGATCTGAAAGCATTGAATGAGAGCCGTAGAGATATGACAGACCGCGTTGTAGATGAGGCAATGGCGAAAGTGGAACAGACAGATATTCGGGGGGATAAGGTGCTTGTTATCTACCTGCCGGATTGTCATGAAAGCCTTGCCGGCCTTGTGGCTGGACGTGTGAGAGAAAATTACTATCGTCCGGTATTTGTATTGACGGATTCCGAAGATGGAGTCAAAGGATCGGGAAGATCAATCGAAAGCTATTCCATGTATGAAGAACTGACAGGCTGTGGGGATCTTCTGACAAAATTCGGCGGACATCCGATGGCGGCAGGCCTTTCACTTGATAAAGAAAATGTTGAGAAATTCAAAAGAAGACTAAATGATCAGTGTACGCTTTCAGAAGAAGAGCTGACAGAAAAAGTAGTGATCGATATGGAACTGCCATTTGCTGCTATTACAGAACATTTTATAGAAGAACTTGAATACATGGAACCATTTGGAAAAGGTAATACAAAACCGGTTTTTGCGGCAAGAGGAGTCGTCATGCAGCATGTGAAGATCATCGGGAAAAATAAAAATGTTGCAAAAGCAACAGCAATCGATGCGGCGGGAAACCGGATGGAAGCCATCTGTTTTCATGATGCACAGGAATTTGCAGAACGGTGTGAAAGAGATAATGGGGAAAATGTCCATTACATTTTACCCCGGAATAAGGAATTCCGGGGAGATAGACAAATTCAGATTGTAATTACCCATTATCGATAGATTTTTTTTTGGAAAAAATAGAACAAATAATGCTATACTAAAGATATACTTTACCTTGAAAGAGAAGAAGGAGAGAATAATTATGAAACCGATAGAAGATTATGTAGTAAGTATTCCGGATTTTCCAGAACCGGGGATCATATTTCGTGATGTGACAGGTGTATTACAGGACGCGGAAAGGACTGCATCTTGCAATTGATCTGATGCAGGAAAAATTTAGAAGGTCTTGACTTTGACGTAATAGTCGGACCGGAATCCAGAGGATTTATTTTTGGAGTTCCAATTGCGTATAACCTGCATAAGCCATTTATCCCGATCAGAAAAAAAGGAAAGCTCCCTTGCGAGACTGTTTCTGTTGAATATGAACTGGAATATGGTACTGCTACGATCGAGATGCATAAAGATGCGATCAAACCGGGACAAAGAGTGGTTATCATTGACGATCTGATCGCAACAGGCGGAACGAATGAGGCAATGGTAAAACTGATCGAAGGACTTGGCGGAAAAGTGGTAAAGACAGTATTTCTTATGGAACTTGCGGGATTAAATGGAAGAGATCGATTAGAAGGATATGATGTGGATGCCGTGATCACATATCCGGGTAAATAGGAGAAGCATCAAGGGAAGGAGGCGTTGATATGTCAGACAAGACAACATATGAATCACTGGACAACCGGATTGCACCGGAAGCCCTGACGAAAGACCATACAAAAGGACTTGCGGTCATAGACGGACATGCGGTGAATCGCAGGAAGATTATGAAGATCCGGACCGGTTGTATGACATATTGATTGCCCGTATCCGAAAGTATCATCCGTCCACAGATGTTTCCCTGATCGAGAAAGCTTATAAGCTGGCAGTTGAAGCACATGGAGATCAGCGCAGAAAATCCGGAGAGCCATATATCATCCATCCGTTATGGGTAGCGATCATTCTGGCAGATCTTGAGATGGATAAAGAGACGATTGCTGCAGGAATGCTGCACGATGTGGTTGAAGATACAAAGTTTACGGAAGAAGATATCCGAAAGGAATTCGGAGCAGAAGTAGCACTTCTGGTAGATGGAGTTACCAAGCTGGGAAGACTTTCTTATTCTTGCGGATAAACTGGAGGTACAGGCAGAAAATTTAAGAAAGATGTTCCTGGCAATGGCAAAGGACATCCGGGTTATCATTATCAAACTGGCAGACCGTCTGCATAATATGCGTACACTGCAGTTTATGACACCGGCAAAACAGAAAGAAAAAGCAAAAGAGACGATGGACATTTATGCACCGATCGCACAGCGTCTTGGAATTTCCAAGATCAAGACAGAACTGGATGATCTGGCACTTAAGTATTCACAGCCGGAAGCGTTCTATGATCTGGTGAATCAGATCAATGCCAGAAAGACTGAGCGGGAAGAATTTGTAGAGCAGATTGTAGATGAAGTGTCGACACATATGAAGAATGCGGGCATCAGAGCAGAAGTCAACGGGCGTGTCAAACATTTCTTCAGCATTTATAAAAAGATGGTCAATCAGGATAAGACGGTAGATCAGATCTATGATCTGTTCGCAGTCCGTATTATCGTAGAATCTGTAAAGGACTGCTATGCGGCACTCGGTGTGATCCATGAGATGTATACGCCGATCCCGGGACGATTTAAAGATTATATTGCAATGCCAAAACCGAATATGTACCAGTCACTGCATACAACGCTGATGAGTTCGGTCGGACAGCCGTTCGAGATCCAGATCCGTACAGAAGAGATGCATAAGACAGCGGAATATGGTATTGCGGCGCATTGGAAATATAAAGAGTCGAATGACGGTAAGAAGAGTGTTGAAGCACAGGAAGAAGAGAAGTTAAGCTGGCTGCGCCAGATCCTGGAGTGGCAGAGAGACATGTCGGATAACCGGGAATTCCTGAATCTGATCAAAGGTGACCTTGATCTGTTTGCAGAAGATGTGTATTGCTTTACACCGCAGGGAGATGTCAAGAACCTTCCGAATGGTTCGACGCCGATCGACTTTGCTTATGCGATCCATAGTGCAGTTGGAAATAAGATGGTTGGAGCCAGAGTGAACGGAAAACTGGTCAATATCGATTATAAAATTCAGAACGGGGATCGAATTGAGATCCTGACTTCACAGAATTCCAAGGGCCCAAGCAGGGACTGGCTGAATATTGTAAAAAGTACACAGGCAAAGAACAAGATCAACCAGTGGTTTAAAAAAGAATTCAAAGAAAGTAATATCATCCGTGGAAAGGATATGATTGCTACATACTGCAAGGCAAAGAGTATCAATCTTACAAATATTATTCAGCCGAAGTACCAGGAGATCGTGCAGAAAAAATATGGATTCAAAGACTGGGAATCTGTGCTGGCGGCAATCGGTCACGGAGGATTAAAAGAAGGACAGGTAGTAAACCGGCTTGCAGAAGAGTATGGAAAAGATCACAGACAGGCAATTACGGATGAAGTTGTTCTGGAGAGAGTGGCTGAGGCTGCAAAGAATAAGGTACATATTGCCAAGTCCAAGAGCGGTATTGTAGTCAAGGGGATTGATGATATGGCGGTCCGTTTTTCCAGATGCTGTAATCCGGTACCGGGAGATGAGATTGTCGGATTCGTTACTCGTGGAAGAGGTCTGTCCATTCACCGTACAGACTGTATCAATATGATACATCTGTCCGAAGCGGAACGCGCAAGATTGATTCCGGCAGAGTGGGAGACGGAAGTGACAGAAAAATCAGGAGGTCAGTATCTTGCCGAGATCAAGATGTATGCCAATGACCAGCAGGGACTTCTGATGGAGATTTCCAGAATTTTCACAGAAGAAAATGTGGATGTCAAATCTATGAATGTCCGTACCAGCAAGAAAGGAACAGCAACAATTGAGATGGGATTCATCGTTCACGGCCGTGAAGAACTGGAGCGTATCGTGAAGAAATTGCAGCAACTTTCCGGAATCATTGATATAGAAAGGGCAACAGGATAAAAGTATGAAGATAAAAAAATACGTGGTTGGAATGATTGGTACGAATTGTTATCTGGTGATTAACGAAGAGACAAAAGAGTCGGTCATGGTTGATCCGGGAGCTTATCCGGCGAAGGTAAAGAATGCGGTAAAGGAGCAGGGACTGAAACTGAAAGCGGTGCTTTTGACACATGCACATTTTGATCATATTATGGGACTTTCTGATGTGATGGAAGACGTAAAAGTTCCGGTATATGTAGAAGAAGCAGACCTTCCGATGATGACGGACGGTGAAAGTAATCTGTCTTCTACATATGTGCGTGGAGGATACCGGTTTGAGGAGGCGGTTCCGGTCAGTGATGGGCAACAGCTGGAAATTGCAGGTTTTCAGTTCCGTGTGATCCATACACCGGGACATACACCGGGTGGATGCTGTTATTATATGGAACAGGAAGGCGTTCTCTTTAGCGGTGATACATTATTCCAGACATCGGTTGGCCGTTCAGACTTCCCGGGCGGAAGTGCATCGGCATTGGTTCGTTCTGTAAAGGAGAAACTGTTGGTATTGCCGGAAGAGACACATGTATATCCGGGGCATATGGAAGAAACGACGATCGGTTATGAAAAATTCCATAATCCATTTATATAATGAATGTTGGCAAAAGACAGTGATAAAAAAACAGAATGGAGAATTAAGATGATTCAGATTATATGTAAAAGCGAGTCTTATACTTATAATGCGTATCATATATTAAAGGGCTTTTTATCCGTCGCAGGAAGTATCCTGCAAGACGGATGAAGAAGCCTCTAATTATGTAACGGTACAATTACCGGATGGTCAGGAAATTTTTGCAGAAACGGAGAAATCTGCAAACGGAGAAAAAAGGCGGCAGACAGACCTGAATCTGTATGACCAACTGGAGAAGATCACCGGAGAACCACTTCATGGGGGAGTGCTTACAGGCGTACGTCCGACCAAGCTTGCTATGCAGAAGCTGGAAGCCGGCTGGAAAAAAGAAGATTATATCAGATGGGCATGGGAAAGCGCAAGAGTAAGAAAAGAAAAGGCAGTGCTTGCATGGGAGATTGCCGAGAGGGAGCGGAAGATTCTGGAAGAACTGGATTATGAAGAAGGGTACAGCTTGTATGTAGGAATCCCGTTCTGTCCGTCGGTCTGTTCTTATTGTTCTTTCAGTTCCGGACCGCTGGATCGCTGGAAAGAAAAAGTAGATGTATATGTAGATACACTTTGTAAAGAGTTGGAATTTATTGCAGAGCGTTCAAAAAATAAAAAGCTGAATACAATCTACATCGGCGGAGGTACACCGACTACTCTGACGGCAGAGCAGCTGGAACGACTGATGGGATGGATTGATGAGAAATTTTCGAGAGAACATCTGTTGGAGTATACTGTAGAAGCAGGAAGACCAGACAGCATAACAGAAGAAAAATTAAAGGTCATAAAGAGCCACGGCATTACCAGGATTTCCATCAATCCGCAGAGCATGCAGCAGAAGACACTGGATGCGATCGGAAGAAAGCATACCGTAGAAGAGATAAAAGAGGCCTATGCATTGGCCAGAGAGACCGGATTCGATAATATCAATATGGATATTATCGCAGGACTTCCGGGGGAAGATATTTCTGATATGGAAGATACACTGGCTCAGATCGCTCAGATGAAGCCGGACAGTCTGACGGTGCATTCACTGGCAATCAAGAGAGCGGCCAGAATGGAAATGAGAGATTTACACCGGGATGTGAAGGAGACACATGACATCCTTTCCGGCATGATCGAAAAAGCAGCAAAAACAGCAGAAGAGATGGAACTTTTCCCGTATTATCTGTACAGACAGAAGAATATTGCAGGGAATTTTGAAAATGTTGGTTATGCAAAGGTTGACAAAGCCGGAATATACAATATACTTATTATGGAAGAAAAACAATCTATTATTGCCGCAGGCGCAGGTGCATCGACAAAAATCGTATTAAAGAATCCGATTCCTATGCCGGGCAGTAAAAAGAAGAAAATGACACGTCTGATCCGTCAGGAGAATGTCAAGGCAGTAGATGCCTATATCGACAGGATCGACGAAATGATAGAACGCAAAGGAGAATGGTTATGGCATTAAAGAAAAAACCGGTTACCGGTATGAAAGACATGCTCCCACGTGAGATGGAGATCCGTGATTACCTGATCGGACTTATTAAAGAGACGTATAAGACATACGGATTCTGTTCCATCGAGACACCGTGTGTGGAACATATCGAGAACCTGTGCAGCAAGCAGGGAGGAGACAACGAGAAACTGATCTTCAAGATTTTAAAAAGAGGTGAAAAACTGAAGATCGATACAGCAAAAGAAGAGAATGATCTGGTGGATGGAGGTCTGCGTTACGACCTTACCGTACCGCTTGCCAGATATTATGCGAACCATTCGAATGAACTTCCGGCACCGTTCAAAGCATTGCAGATCGGGAATGTATGGAGAGCAGACCGTCCGCAGAAAGGACGTTTCAGACAGTTCATGCAGTGCGATATTGATATTCTGGGTGAACCGGGAAATCTTGCAGAGATTGAGTTGATTCTTGCAACCACAGCTATGCTTGGAAAGTTAAGCTTCCAGAACTTTACGGTATGTATCAATGACCGTAACATACTGAAGGCAATGGCTGCATATAGTGGCTTCCGTGAGGAAGACTATGATGAAGTCTTCATTATCCTGGATAAGATGGACAAGATCGGGGCAGAAGGCGTTGCAAAAGAACTGGAAGAAATGGGATATGCAAAGGAAAATGTAGAGACTTATCTTCAGCTGTTTCAGGATGTTGCACCGGATGTGACAGGTATCCGTTTTCTGAAAGAAAAATTAGGAGACTGCTTAAGTGGAGAGACAGCAGACAGTATGGAAATGATCATTTCCAGCGTTGAGACTGCAAAGGAATGCGAATTTAATATCAAATTCGACCCGACACTTGTAAGAGGACAGTCTTACTACACAGGAACGATCTTTGAAGTAACAATGGATGACTTCGGCGGATCAGTAGCCGGAGGCGGACGTTATGATAAGATGATCGGTAAATTTACCGGACAGGATACACCTGCATGTGGATTCTCCATCGGATTCGAGAGAATTGTTATGCTGCTCCTGGAAAATGGATATGAAGTTCCGACTGTAAAAGAGAAGAAAGCATATCTGTTAGAAAAGAAGATGACAAAAGAAGGTCTTTTAAAAGTAATGTCACTTGCAAAGACAGACCGTCAGGCAGGAAAACAGGTTCTGATCGTCAACATGAAAAAGAATAAGAAATTCCAGAAAGAACAGCTGGCAGAAGATGGTTATATAGAAATCGTAGATTGCTATGCAGATTCCGTAGAGAACTTATAATATGTTTTAGAGAGCAATAAATCACGGCGTAAAGACGCCGAAAAAGGAGAAAAAGAACATGGCAGAATCAATGAAAGGGTTGAAAAGAACCCATAGATGTGCAGAATTATCTGCAGCCAATGTAGGAGAAAAAGTTACCATCATGGGATGGGTACAGAAGAACCGCAACAAAGGAGGTCTGGTATTTGTAGATGTCAGAGATCGCTCCGGTATCATTCAGGTGGTATTTGAAGAAGGAAAATCAGAAGCAGTGCTGATCGAAAAAGCAGCAAAGCTTCGTGCAGAATATGTAGTAGCAATCGTGGGAACGGTTGCAAAGCGTTCCGGTGCAGTGAATGATCATCTTGCAACAGGTGAAATTGAGGTACTTCCGGAAGAACTCCGTATTCTTTCCGAGTCAGAGACACCTCCGTTCCACATTGAAGAAAATTCCAAGACAAAAGAAGAAGTACGTCTGAAATACAGATATCTGGACCTCAGGAGACCGGATCTGCAGCGCAATCTGATGATGAGAAGTAAAGTTGCAACTCTGACACGTCAGTTCCTTGCAGAAGAAGGATTTCTGGAGATTGAGACACCGGTCCTGATCAAGAGGTACACCGGAAGGAGCAAGAGATTACCTGGTACCGAGCCGTATCCAACAGGGACAGTTCTATGCACTGCCGCAGTCGCCGCAGTTATTCAAACAGTTACTGATGTGCTCCGGATATGACAGATATTTTCAGATTGCAAAATGTTTCCGTGACGAAGACTTACGTGCAGACCGTCAGCCGGAATTCACACAGATTGATATGGAGTTATCTTTTGTAGATGTTGATGATGTCATCGAGGTAAATGAAAGACTGCTTGCAAAATTATTCAAAGAAGTACTGGGGGTAGAAGTATCCCTTCCGATCCAGAGAATGACATGGCAGGAGGCAATGGATCGCTTTGGTTCTGACAAGCCGGATATCCGTTTCGGTATGGAACTGACGAATGTTACAGATGTTGTAAAAGACTGCGAGTTCGTTGTATTCAAAAATGCAATTGAAAATGGTGGAACTGTTCGCGGTATCAACGCCAAAGGACAGGGTGGAATGGCCCGCAAGAAGATCGACAAGCTGGTTGATTTTGCGAAAGATTACGGCGCAAAAGGACTTGCCTATATTGCAATCCATGAAGACGGAACTGTAAAATCCTCATTTGCCAAATTTATGACAGATGACGAGATGAAAGCGCTGATCGAGGCAATGGGCGGAGAGAACGGTGACCTGTTATTATTCGCGGCAGATAAGAATAAAGTTGTATGGGATACACTTGGAGCACTTCGTCTGGAACTTGCCCGCCAGATGGAACTCCTTGATAAAAACGAATACAAATTCCTGTGGGTAACAGAGTTCCCGCTTCTTGAGTGGAGTGAAGAACAGAACCGCTTCACGGCAATGCATCATCCGTTTACGATGCCGATGGAAGAAGATCTTCAGTATATCGACAGTGATCCGGGAAGAGTGCGTGCGAAAGCATACGATATCGTATTAAATGGTAATGAAATCGGTGGCGGAAGTGTTAGAATCTTCGATCAGGATATTCAGAGCAAGATGTTCAAAGTACTTGGATTTACGGAAGAACAGGCTCAGGAGCAGTTCGGATTCCTTCTGACAGCATTCAAATACGGAGTACCGCCGCACGCAGGACTGGCTTACGGTCTGGACCGTCTGGTTATGCTGATGGCAAAACAGGACAGCATCCGTGACGTAATCGCATTCCCGAAGGTAAAAGATGCATCTGACCTGATGACAGAAGCACCGGGACATGTAGATGCAAAACAGCTGGAGGAACTCGGAATTGCAGTAGTGGCAAAGGAAGAGAAGAAAGACGACGCTGAGTAAGTAAAGAATAAAATGCCGGGAACAGTCAGATAAAGATTATTCCTGGCATTTATTAAATTATTTGAATTTTCAGATAGAAAGAAAAATTCAAAAAACTTGAAAAAGATATTGACATAATGAGAAAGTTGCGATATACTAAATATCGTTCTGATGAACACGAAAACATAAAATATACTTGATGTGCGATAGTAGTACAGTTGGTAGTACGCCACCTTGCCAAGGTGGAGGTCGCGGGTTCGAGTCCCGTCTGTCGCTCTGAATTGACTATTTGCAACGATTTTTTTGTTGTACTAATTTACGAGCAGAGAAAGAATCCGATTGAAATCATATGTGGCACTGTGCTATACTAAAGTGTACATAAACAAAAAGAGAGTGAACAAGAAAACGAGGATGTGAGAAGATGAATCAGGAAAGAGTAGTAAAAGCAGGTCTTTTGGGACTTGGAACGGTTGGCAGTGGTGTATATAAGCTTGTAGAATGCCAGAAAGATGAGATGGCAATGAAAGCCGGGGCAGGTCTTAAGATCCAGAAGATACTGGTACATAACATGAATAAGAAGAGAAAAGGCGTAGACCAGTCTCTTTTAACAGATAAGTGGGAAGATATCATTAACGATGATGAAATTGAGATCGTGATCGAGGTGATGGGCGGCATTGAGCCTGCAAGAACTATGATTCTGGAAGCTCTGCATGCAGGGAAGAATGTTGTAACTGCAAATAAAGATCTGGTGGCAACACATGGACATGAACTTCTGGAAGCTGCAGAAGAAAGTGGAGTGGACTTCTTATTTGAGGCAGCTGTAGCAGGAGCAATCCCGATCATCCGTCCACTGAAGCAGTGTCTGGCGGCAAATGAGATCCAGGAAGTCATCGGTATTGTCAATGGTACAACGAACTTTATCCTGACCAAGATGATCGAAGAAGGCATGGATTTTGGCGATGCACTGGCACTTGCTACCGAGCTTGGCTATGCTGAGGCAGACCCGACAGCCGATATCGAAGGACTGGATGCCGGACGTAAAGTAGCGATCATGGCATCGATCGCATTCCATTCCAGAGTGACATTTGATGATGTATATACAGAAGGAATTACGAAGATTACGGCAAAAGACGTAGAGTACGCAGAAGAATTCGGTGACGTGATCAAATTGCTCGGTGTCGCACATAATACAGAAGGTGGTATAGAAGTTGCAGTACATCCGATGATGATTCCGAAGGAGCATCCTCTTGCATCTGTCAGAGATTCCTTTAACGCAGTATTCGTACATTCCGATGCGGCAGATGATACGATGTTCTATGGACGTGGGGCGGGAGAACTTCCGACAGCCAGTGCGATCATGGGTGATGTGATCGATGTGATCCGTGATATTCAGTATCATTGTACGGGAAGAATCAGCTGCACCTGTTATCGTGACACACCGGTAAAGGATTTTAAAGAAGTAAAGAATAAATTCTACATCCGTATGCTGGTGGATAATAAACCGGGTGTGCTTGCAGCAATTGCGAGTGTATTTGGAGTGCATAAGGTAAGTATTGCCAGAGTCATCCAGAAGACGGAGGCAGATGATGCGGCAGAACTGGTTATCGTGACAGAAGCAGTAAAGGAAAAGCATCTGGAAGATGCACTGGAACATCTGGCGGATATGGACACAACACGGGAGATCGGAACCGTGATCCGTGAATATTAGATCAGAAATATACAGTCACGAATATAGAGTTACGAATATAAAAGTATAATTACAAAATTATAAATAGCAGAATAGTTTCAGAGGACGGAGACCGTAATAAGCTCCGTCCTTTATAAACGCCGGCAGACAATTGAAAACTGCCGGTAAAAAGAATAATCAGATAACAATATAGATAAGGAGTGAAGATAAGATGGAAGAACAGAAAAAATGTGAATCCTCTGGCGACAGAAAAAGAAGGAAAACTGATTGCCAAATTTGCAATTCCGGCGATCATCAGTATGCTGGTAAGTTCATTATATAATATTGTAGACCAGATTTTTATCGGACAGGGCGTCGGCCTTCTTGGAAATGCGGCGACAAATATTGCATTTCCGGTGTCGATCATCTGTACGGCAACGGCGCTTTTGCTTGGAATCGGGAGCGCATCGAATTTTAATCTGTGCTCCGGAGCGGGGGATCATGAGAAAGCAAGCAGAGTTGCGGGAACCGGACTTTCCATGCTGGTGATCTGCGGAGTGATCATTGCGGCAGTGGTACTGGTATTCTTAAATCCGCTTCTGCATCTGTTCGGAGTGACGGCGAAGATCTTGCCTTATGCACAGGATTATACAGGAATCACGGCATTCGGAATTCCATTTCTGATATTGACGACCGGAGGCAACCATCTGATCCGTGCAGACAGAAGCCCGACGTATTCTATGACCTGTATGCTGACAGGAGCGATTATCAATACGATTCTGGATCCATTATTTATCTTCGGATTCCACTGGGGAATCAAAGGTGCTGCATGGGCGACGGTGATCGGACAGATCGTATCCGGGATTATGGTAATCGTATATTTCGGACGATTCCGTAAAATGGAACTGAAGAAAGAGATGTTCTGGCCGAGAGGACAATTCCTGAAGATGATCCTGTCGCTGGGTATGGCTTCGTGTATCAATCAGATTGCGATGGCGGTGGTACAGATTACAATGAATAATACACTGCGTCATTACGGTGCGGCTTCCGTATATGGAACGGATATTCCACTGGCGTGTGTGGGAGTCATCTCCAAGGTAAATATGGTGTTCATGGCGATTGCAATCGGGATCTCACAGGGATGCCAGCCAATCTGGGGATACAATTATGGCGCAGGATCCTATGACAGGGTAAAACGTACGTACTGGAAAGCGTTCCGGATCGCAATGACGGTTGGTATCGTATTCTTCCTGTGTTTTCAGTTCTTCCCGACACAGCTTGTGAGTATCTTTGGTACGGGAAGCAAAGAATATTATGAGTTTGCGGCAAGATACTTCCGGATCTTTATGTTCATGACATTTGTGAACGGAATCCAGCCGATGTCCTCCGGATTCTTTACATCGATCGGTAAGGCGAAACTGGGTATTGTGGTATCACTTACAAGACAGGTGATCTTCCTGCTTCCACTGATCCTGATCTTCCCACTCTTTATGGGAATTGACGGTGTGATGTATGCAGGACCGATCGCAGATGCGGCGGCAGGTATTGTTGCAATCGGATTTGCAGTAAAAGAACTTCGTGCGATGGATAAGATTGCATAGCATGCTAGAATATGATAAAATAAATTGAATCAGTCCGGGTATTTACAAGAAATGGGAGAGACAAAGGATGAAAGAACGATTGTCCGTTGGATTTATGTTCAAACAGATTAATAATATTTACGAGAAAGAATTCAATAATCTGCTCCGCGGGATTGGAATCACATCGTCACAGTGTGCGGTGCTGGATTACCTTCTTGGCAGCAGCAAAGAATTCATGAATCAGAAAGACATTGAGAAAGCACTAAGTCTTAAGAATCCGACGGTGACAGGAATCTTAAAAAGGCTGGATGAAAAGGGGTTCATTCTGGCGGTTCCAAGTAATCAGGATAAAAGATGCAAGAACATATACCCGACAGAAAAAGCGTACGATATCCAGAAAAAAATGGATAACTACCGGAAGAAGATCGACCGGCGGCTTACGATCGGAATGAGTAAAAAAGAAATTGCAGCATTGGAAAAGATGCTGGACCGGGTCCTTTATAATATCAGTGATCCGTAGACAGAACGAAAAGCAGAGAGACAGGAGATGTAAAAATGAGTTATGCAGATAAAGTGTTTATCAACATGTGCCGTGACATCATCGATAACGGTACCGATACCAGAGGAGAAAAGGTAAGACCGGTATGGGAAGACGGGACACCAGCGTATACGATCAAAAAATTCGGAGTCGTGAACCGTTATGATCTGTCGAAAGAATTTCCGGCATTGACACTTCGAAGAACCGCGATTAAAAGCTGTACGGATGAACTTCTCTGGATCTGGCAGCAGAAATCAAATAATATCAATGACCTGCACAGCCATATCTGGGACAGCTGGGCAGATGAAGACGGATCGATCGGAAAAGCTTACGGATATCAGATGGGCGTAAAGCATCAGTATAAAGAAGGAATGTTCGATCAGGTAGACCGTGTGATCTACGATCTGAAAAATAATCCATACAGCAGAAGGATCATGACGAATATCTATGTACATCAGGATTTGCATGAGATGAACCTGTATCCATGTGCTTACAGTATGACATTTAATGTGACGAAGAAAACAGGACATGATAAACTGACACTGAATGCAATCCTGAACCAGAGATCCAATGATGTTCTGGCTGCAAATAACTGGAACGTATGTCAGTATGCTGTGTTGATCCATATGCTTGCGCAGGTGTGTGATATGGAAGTGGGAGAATTTGTCCATGTGATTGCAGATGCGCATATTTATGACAGACATGTACCGATGATCGAAGAACTGATCAGCCGTGAACCGCTTCCGGCACCGCAATTCTGGCTGAATCCGGAGATTAGGGATTTCTATCAGTTTACAAGAGATGATGTGAAATTGATCGATTATCAGACACATGACCAGATTAAAAATATTCCGGTAGCGGTATAAGTAGGAGGAAATAATATGAATTTGATCGTAGCAGTAGATTCGAACTGGGCAATTGGAAAAGAGAATAAATTACTGGTGAGTATTCCGCAGGATATGAAATTTTTCCGTGAGACAACGAAGGGAAAAGTTGTTGCGATGGGAAGAAAGACACTGGAAAGCTTTCCGGGAGGACAGCCTCTGAAGAACCGAGTCAATGTGGTACTTACGACAGATAAGAATTATAAAGTAAAAGTACCGTGATCGTACATTCCGTAGAAGAGATGGTAGAAGAATTAAAAAAATACAATTCAGAAGATGTCTATGTGATCGGTGGAGAGAGTATTTACCGCCAATTTCTTCCGTATTGTACAAAGGCTTATGTTACAAAGATCGATCATGCATATGATGCAGATACATACTTCCCGGATCTGGATGCAGATCCAGAGTGGGAAATGACAAAAATCAGTGATGAGCAGACATATTTTGATCTGGAATATGTATTCGTGATATATGAGAGGAGATAAAGAAAGCGGGATGAGAATACTTAGTGTCACGGCACAGAAACCATGCAGTACCGGGAGCGGAGTCTATCTGACAGAGGTTGTGAAAGCACTTGCAAAAGAGGGACATACGCAGACTGTGCTGGCAGGCATTGCAAGAGGGGAACAGATGGATATGCCGGATGGCGTGAAGGCATATCCGGTATATTTTGAATCGGAAGGATTACCATATCCGGTTGTGGGTATGTCAGATGAGATGCCATATATCAGTACAAGATACAAGGATATGACAGAAGAGATGACAGTACAGTTCAGAAATGCATTCCTTGCAGTATTGGATGAAGTAATAGAAAGAGAAGATCCGGAACTGATCTTATGCCATCATCTGTATTATCTGACAGCACTGGTGCGGGAGCGCTATCCGGAAAAGAAAGTATATGGATTCTGTCACAATACGGATTTGAGACAGATGAAAAATACGTCATTTCAACGGGAATTTATACGCAGTCAGATTCCGCGTCTTGACCGGATCTTTGCACTTCAGGAAGCACAGAAAGAAAAGATCAGACAGATATATCCGGTGAAAAGTGAGAGTATGACGGTAATCGGTACGGGGTACAATAGTCATGTGTTCCGGATAACCGGTGAGAAGCCGGGAAAAAAGGATGAAGTGGTGCGGCTGGTTTTTGCCGGGAAAAATCACGCAGAAGAAAGGCGTAAAAAGTCTTTTGCGTGCAATGAACCTGCTGGATGAAGAAAGCGGACAGATAAAACTTGTGCTTGCGGGTGGAGCTGGAAATCAGAAAGAATATGAAGAATAAAAGAACTGGCTGCACACTGCAGATATCCGGTCAGATTTGCCGGTTGTGTGTCGCAGGTGGAACTGGCAAAACTGTATAACGACGGAGATATCTTTGTCTTGCCGTCTATGTATGAAGGACTGCCGCTTACAGTGATCGAAAGCCTGGCGTGTGGTGACCGCGTAGTGATGACGAGGCTGGATGGAGTGGCAGACTGGCTTGAGGATATGATACCGGATGCTGATATCCGTTATGTGGATCTGCCAAAGATGAAAGGTGCGGATGAAGCAGTGGAAGAAGAACTTCCGGTTTTTGAAAAAAGACTGGCACAGACACTGGAAGATGCAATCAGGACAGTAAAACAGGAAAATAGAGGACTTGTGAAAAACAGGGCATGTGATGTGAGCAGAATATCCTGGCAGAAGATTGCGCAGGAAGTCATCCGGTAAAAGGTAGATAAAAGAGAGCGAAAATGATCAACTTGATGATTTTTCCGCTCATTTTTTTGTTATATTTCCGTTAAAGGCATATTCTATAATGTATCGTTCCTTCTTACATATCCAGGACGGTCTTCAGAAGCGGACAACTCTTTTGCATGTGTGATTTTAGCATGTTTGTCAATTACCTGATTCTCTACGTGAACATTTTCACCGATGTAAGCATCAGAAAGTACGATGCAGTTTTTGACAACAGCTCCTTTCTTGATGATACATCCACGTCCGATAACAGAATGATCAATCTCTCCTTCGATCAGACAGCCATTTGACACAACAGAGTTTTTGGCTGTTCCGGTTTCGAAATACTGGGTTGGGCAGGAATCGTTGGTCTTGGTATAGATCGGCCAGTCCGGCACGAACAGATTCTGTGCTGTTTTGATATCTGTCAGGGACAGGTTGGACTCATAGTAGCTGTTAAAATCTGAGATTGCTGCAAAGTAACCTCTGTGAGAAACTCCGCGGATATCAAGGTCTTCGCAGGAAGCATTTACGATATCCAGTAATGTGTATACAGAAGAAGTCTTTCTTGATTTGTGGATCAGTTCGATGAACAAATCTTTCTTCATGATATAAGTATCCATAAAGATGTTTTTGTTCTTTGCATTTCCGTGATTTTGTTCCAGTGAAAGAACCCCTTTCTGCTTGTTCAGATTAACAGCATAGCAATTCAGAAAATATTCTTTTGCATTGTCTACGGAGTGATACAGTAAGGTAATATCAGCACCGGATTCGATATGAGTGTTTAACAGTTTGTTGTAATCCTGGGTATAGATCATATAACTTGGAGCGATTACGACATATTCCTCCAATTGCTGTTCAATATATTCTAAGTTCTCGATGTAGGATGCAATGTCATTGTTATACAGACTCATATTCATTCCGAGTCCGGAATAAAGAATCTGGAGATTACCACTCTTGGAGTTGATATTATAATGACGTCCGGTTCCGAGATGTGCAGTCAGTGACTGCGGTTTTCTGCGGATATAAACCTGAATATGGTCGATGCCGCTGTTACTCATATTGGAGATCGTGAAGTCGATGACACGGTAACGTCCAAGGAAAGAAAAAGCACCTACCGGACGATATTCCTGCATACCTTCTACTGCAATGTGATTTCCGGCAAAATTTACGATTCCAAATGCTTTAGCCATGTTATTCTACCCCCTTTACACGTTTTGAAATGAGCTCGATGTGCTCGCTCTTGGCATCGCCGACAACTGCGCCTGCACCAATCTTTACATTATCGGCAACCAGTGCACGTGTAACGACAGCATTCTCTTCCACTTCAACACCAGGCATCAGAACGCTGTCGATGATCTTTGCGCCTTTTCTGACTTTGGCACCGGTGAAGAGAACGGAATTCTGGATATCACCTTCGATCACACAACCCTGATTGACAAATGCATGTCTGATATTGGCATCCGGACCGATGTACTGAGGAAGAGTAGTTGCATCTTCGGTGTAAATCTTCCAGGTCGGATCATTCAGATCCAGTTCATTGTTTTTGCTCAGCAGATCCATATTTGCTTCCCAGAGAGAATCAATTGTTCCGACATCTTTCCAGTACCCCTTGAACTTGTATGCATATAATTTTTTTCATCACTCAGAAGAGACGGAATGATATCTTTTCCGAAGTCATGGTTGGAATCAGGATCTTTCATATCAGCAATTAATTTCTTACGTAAAAGCTTCCAGTTAAAGATATAGATTCCCATAGAAGCAAGATTACTCTTTGGATGTTCCGGCTTTTCTTCAAATTCTATGATCCGGCCTTCTTCGTCGGTATTCATGATACCGAAACGGCTTGCTTCTTTCATAGGAACTTCGATGACTGCGATGGTTGCATCGGCACCGTTGTCTTTGTGCGCCTGCAGCATCTTGTCATAATTCATCTTATAGATATGGTCACCGGAGAGAACCAAAAGATAATCCGGTGAATATGTATCAATAAAATCGATGTTCTGAGAAATTGCATCTGCTGTACCTCTGTATACATCCAGGTTCGCATCTGCCTTCTCACGTGGCGGAAGAACGAATACGCCGCTTTCTTTGGCATCTAATCCCCAACGACGTCCGGCTGCCACATAACTGTTCAGCAGAATTGATTCATACTGCGTTAAAACTCCTACTACGTTAATTCCGCTGTTTGCGCAGTTGCTGAGTGGAAAAATCGATGATTCTGTATTTTTCCACCCATAAGTAAACAGCTGGTTTTGCAACTTTATTTGTCAAGTTCGTGAAGGCGTG
>ENA-OQDT01000835-OQDT01000835.1-human-gut-metagenome-genome-assembly--contig:-NODE-835-length-19549-cov-2.804706_pt1 | contig 19549 bp, 16 predicted proteins | sample MGYA00242786_ERZ504617 | MGnify/ENA primary metagenome ERZ504617 (study PRJEB26092, sample SAMD00036337) | human gut metagenome | host: Homo sapiens | study: EMG produced TPA metagenomics assembly of...
GGTCACCACGACGCAGCCGGGAAATGGCCGCAGCGCCTCCTCAGGCTTCCAGCGGTCTCTGACGTCGACGGCGTCGAGGCTCGTCGCGAAGCATGCAGGTTGCCGCCCGCTTGAGCGTCAGCGCCAGGTTCAGGCGGTTGCGCTCGCCGCCCGACAGCACGCCGGCCGGCTTCTGCTGGTCGGGCCCCTTGAAGCCGAAGCTGGCCACGTAGGCGCGACTGGGAATCTCGGTGTCGCCCACCTTCATGTAGTCCAGGCCGTCGGAGACGACCTCCCACAGCTTCTTGTCCGGGTCGATGCCCGCGCGGTTCTGGTCGACGTAGGAGATGCTCACCGACTCGCCGATCTCAAGCTCGCCGCCCGACAGGGGCTCCAAGCCCACGATGGCCTTGAACAGCGTGGACTTGCCCACGCCGTTCGGGCCGATCACACCCACGATGCCATTGCGCGGCAACGTGAAGCTCAGGTCGTCGATGAGCACGCGGTCGCCGAAGGCCTTGTGAATGTGCTCGGCCTCGAGCACGGTGGAGCCCAGGCGAGGTCCCGGCGGAATCTGAATCTCGGAGAAGTCGAGCTTCTTGGAGTTGCGTGCCTCCTGCTCCATCTGGTCGTAGCGCTCAAGACGGGCCTTGTTCTTGGCCTGACGAGCCTTCGGTGAGGACCTCACCCATTCGAGCTCGTTCTTGAGGCGCTTGGCGAGCTTGGCGTCCTTGGCGCCCTGGATCTCCATACGCTTGGCCTTCGTCTCCAAATAGGTGGAGTAGTTGCCCTTGTACGGGTAGAGCTGGCCGCGGTCCACCTCGCAGATCCATTCGGCCACATTGTCCATGAAGTAACGGTCGTGGGTCACGGCGATCACGGCACCGGGGTACTGGTGCAGGAACTTTTCGAGCCACAGAATCGATTCGGCGTCCAAGTGGTTGGTGGGCTCGTCGAGCAGCAGCAGGTCGGGGGCCTCAAGCAGCAGCTTGCACAGCGCCACACGACGGCGCTCGCCACCGGAGCACACCGACACCGGGGTGTCCGGATCCGGGCACTGCAGCGCGTCCATGGCCTGTTCGAGCTGCGAGTCGAGATCCCAGCCGTTCGCCGCGTCGATCTCGGTCTGCAGCTTGCCCATCTCCTCCATGAGGGAGTCGAAGTCGGCATCCGGATTCGCCATCTCCTCGCCGATCTCATTGAAGCGCGCGACCTTGGCAGCCACATCGCCGAATGCCATCTTGATGTTCTCGCCCACGGTCTTGTCTTCATCCAGAGGGGGTTCCTGCTGCAGGATGCCCACCGTGTAGCCGGGGGTGAGCTGTGCCTCGCCGTTACTCACCGTGTCGAGACCGGCCATGATCTTGAGCAGTGTGGATTTGCCCATGCCGTTCGGGCCCACGACGCCGATCTTGGCGCCCGGTAGGAAACTCAGCGTGACGTTGTCGAGGATCACGCGATCTCCGTACGCCTTGCGGGCGTTGATCATCTGATAAATGAATTCTGCCAACTTGATTCCGTTCTAGTAACGCATGCGATGTGCATCGCAGAGTCTTACGCAAATGCACGACCATTATTCCAAAAGAGGTCTACAGCGCAAACACCGCGCAAGGCATTGATATTCCGAACCGCAGCCAATCTGCGCACAATCGTTCAAACACCAGATATACTGGGCGAATGCAGCGAACGATTGTCACCGATACCAGCTTTCTCTCACGTCCCAGCGACCCCGCCGACCCAGCCGACCCGCTCGACGCCGCCATTGCGCAGGATCTGAAGGAGACGCTCGCCGCGCACCGCGAAGAATGCGTGGGCATGGCGGCGAACATGATAGGCGAGCCGAAGCGCGTGATCGCCTTCGTCGACGAAGGCCTGGGCAGCGCGATCACTGTCATGTTCAACCCGCAGATCACTGCCGCCGACGGTGAATACGACGCCTGTGAAGGCTGCCTCTCGCTGCATGGCGAGCGCCACACACCACGTTTCCGCCGCATCGAGGTCGATTACACGACACGCAAGGGACGCGCTCGCCACGCCACCTTCACCGACTGGACCGCGCAGATCATCCAGCACGAGATCGATCACTGCAACGGCGTGCTCATCTGAATCCGAGATCTGCACATTTACGCAGCGCCGCTCACTCGCCGAAGACGGCGTCGAGCGCTTGTCGAAGGTCGGCAATGATGTCGTCCGGATTCTCGATGCCGCAGCTCAGCCGCACCAGATCCACGCCCACGCCGGCCTCCTCGAGCTGCTCCTCGGTGAGCTGACGATGCGTGGTGCCCGGCAGGGTAGAGCGTGCAGCTGCGCGCGTCGGCCACATGCGTGGCGATGGAGATCATCTTCAGATGGTCGAGGAAGGCGGAGACCTTCTCACGGCCGCCGGGCACGCCGAATGAGATGACGCCGCACGTGCCGTTCGGCATGTACTTCTCGGCCAGGGCATGGTAGCGGTCTGTGGGCAGCTCCGGGCAACTCACCCAGGAGATGCGCGGATCGTCTTCGAGGAATTGCGCAACCGCGCGGGCGTTCGCGCAATGGCGTTCCATGCGCACGCCCAGTGATTCGAGGTGCATGCCCATGATCCACGAGTTGATCGGCGCCGGCGTGGAGCCGAAGTCGCGCATGAGCTGGGCCGTCGCCTTCGTGATGAATGCGGCCTTGCCGAAGTCCTTCGCATACACGACGCCATGGTAGGAGTCGTCCGGCGTGCACAGCCCGGGGAATTTGGCGGAGTGGGCGAGCCAGTCGAAATTGCCGGAGTCCACAATCGCGCCGCCCACGCATGAACCGTGGCCGTCCATGTACTTCGTCGTGGCATGGGTGACGATGTCGACGCCGTATTCGAACGGACGGCAGTTGATCGGCGTGGGGAACGTGTTGTCCACGATGAGCGGCACGCCGTGGCTGTGCGCGGCCTTCGCGAACTTGTCGAAGTCAAGCACGATGAGCGCCGGGTTCGAGATCGACTCGCCGAACACCGCCTTCGTGTTCGGCTGGAATGCCGCCTCGAGCTCCTCCGGGGAACAGTCCGGGTTCACGAAGGTGCAGGTGATGCCCATCTTGCGCATCGTCACGTTGATGAGGTTGAAGGTGCCACCGTAGATCGCGCTCGATGCGACGATGTGATCGCCTTCGTTGCATATGTTGAACAATGCGAAGAAATTCGCCGCCTGTCCGCTTGACGTGAGCATGGCCGCCACACCGCCCTCCATCTCGCAGATCTTCGCCGCAACCGTGTCGTTCGTAGGGGTTCTGCAGGCGCGTGTAGAAGTAGCCGGTCTCCGACAGATCGAACAGGCGGCTCATCTGTTCGCTCGATGTGTATTTGAACGTCGTCGCCTGAATGATCGGCGGTGTGCGTGATTCGCCGTTGCCCGGCTGGTAGCCGCCCTGTACGCAGATGGTATCCACGTGCTCGCCCATGCGTGCTCTCCTGTCTCCTTGAAGCCACCTGGCCCGCCATGCCTTCGACGTAGGCGGCCGCCCTCTCACTGGGGGTTGACAACAATCTAGCCGGTTCGCGCGTGTCGCCGCCGTGTCGTTCATCTATGTGGACACTCGTCCACGCAGGTGGATTCCACGTGGTGCCATCGCGCTTGCCGAAATATGGGATGCAATTTAAGATGATTGAGGCGCATCCGTCCGAGTCGCGCAGGTCAAGACGCGCCATATTCCGATTCTGTGTGCGACCATGTATGTAATAAGGAGCCATATGTCTACCGGCATCACCCAATCACCCCGTCCATCCTCTTCCCGATTCCGCTGGACGCCGGCGGACATTGCCCTTGGCGCTGCGCTGGGTGTGGGCTGCGGACTCGTCTTCTGGGGTTTCAACTTCGCCTACACCCCGATTTCATCGGTGCTTGGCTCCATTCTGCCTGGCATTGCGAGTGTTCTGCACGCCGTGTGGTATTTCTCCGGCACGCTCGCCGTGCTCATCCTGCGCAAACCGGGTGCTGCGGTGTATGTGAATGTGGTCGGCAGTGCGGTTGAAATGCTGCTTGGAAACAACTTCGCATTTGGATTCGTATTCATCTCAGCGATTCTGCAGGGCGTTTTCGCCGAGATCCCGTTCGCTGCGACCCGATACCGCGTGTTCAATCTGCCCATGGCCGTGCTCTCCGGTCTGTGCACCGCGCTGGAATACGGCTTCTACTTGCTGTTCTTCCGCTATCAGGGTGTCGCATTGCTCAGCCCGCGTGGCATTGTGCACATGATCAGCGAGCTGGTGGGCGGTGCGCTCATCGCCGGTGTGTTCAGTTGGCTTCTATTCGTCGCTGTGGCCAAGACCGGGGCTCTCGACCACTTCGCTTCCGGCCGCGCGGTGCACGTGCGTGAAGAGTAAACGAGGATTGCATTCCGTGCCTCCTCGCCGATTGTGGACGCTTTGCGACAGTCAGCCGCCCCATGGGGCGGCTGCTTTGTTTTTGGCGGAAGCTTCTGTAGAATGCTTGACATATATCCGATGCGGTGCTCATGTTGTTCGAAATGCGGGCAGAACGTTCTTCAATGGGAGATGGACGGATACCTTGTGAACTGTTCAGCTCGTAGCGAATCCGTGTGATTGGCATCGGTGCATCTGGCAAGCAGTACCGGTCCGAGACGTGGGGCGATGAGGAAGTAACTGTGGACGATAAGACGATCATGTATGCAGGCAATGAGGCCGGTTCTCAAACCGAACTCATCAATCCCAACGAAATCGCGGCAATGGGACGCCGACCTCCGACATCGCACCGACGGCAGCCGGACGACGATGATCGTGGATTCTACAGGCGGCTTGCCGTCACCTGTGTGAGCATACTCGCGGTGCTCGCCGTGCTCATTGCGGTCATTTTCGGCATAGGACGCCACCGTCAATCCATAATCGCTGCGAAACGTACGGAATGCGAGCGCTCGCTCGTCGGGCTCGACGACAAGGTGGTGGCGTACCAAGACCTCGTGGGTGGCGACGGTGAACTGGCGAGCAAGATCGCCGATGTCGACGTCAAAGACATGACGGTCGTCAAGCAGCTTGATATTGAGATGGCCAGCGAATCCCCGGCGACGGTGAACTGCGATGTGAGCAGTGTGGAGGAATTTGAGAACCGCATTGCGCAGGCGAAGGCATCGTCCCAATGGTACGACGAGCACACCGCTTCGCTGAGAAGCGCCATTCAGGCAGTCAATGAGTCAAGGCACGCCAAGCAGGCGGAGGACGCCCATGCCTCACTCGAGGAGGTGCTCCGTAATGCCGACAACATTCTCACCTCCGCACAGGGTCATGTGACGGATGAAGCAGTGTGGGACGACCTCTCCAAGCTCATTGGCGAGGCGCGGAACCGCAGCGGAGAAACCGATATGGGCAGGATCGGCACGCTCATGGACGATCTCAACGCCAGAATGGATGCCGTGGAGCGTTCGAACCGAGAGAATCTGCGGCAGGAGGAACAGGCGCGTGCGGAGGCCGAACGCAAGGCTCAGGAGGCGGAGCAGAAGCGCAAGGAGGCCGAGGCCAAGGCGAAGGCGGAGGAGGAAAAGAACAAGGACAAGCACTGAATGGGCCGTGCCGCATGTCGTTCTGCCACGGCGGTCTTGGGTGCTTTGGTAGACTATTGGACTTGTGGTGGTTCCGCACCGCACATGGGGCCTTAGCTCAGTCGGTTAGAGCATCGGACTCATAATCCGCCGGTCCAGGGTTCAAGCCCCTGAGGCCCCACATGGTACAAGGCCGTCTCCTTCGGGAGGCGGCCCTTTGCGTGCATCCGTTGCTCGGTTCGGAGTTCGCGGCGTTGGTCAGGACTCCTCGGCACCTAGTGTGCCATCCTCCGGCTCATCGATGTCAACCCAGATATCCGAATCTGGTTGGAACGCATAGGGGCCCGTATTCCGCGGGTCGGCGTCGTAGGCACGCTTGTCGCGCACGAAGGAGATGTGGCGCAATGCCATGAATTTCATGAGGCAATCCTCCATTTGGGAAAGATCGTCCTCCAAGCGGTCGAGTTCGTCGGTCGGCATGAGATTGATACTCGAATTGCTCCATGTCGTGCAGTTGCGCATCGAATACTTCACTTTGCGTACATGGTCCTGGTAGATTTCCTCCACGATCGCGTGCGCCTCGAGCTCGGGCGTCGAGTCCGCGGAAGCCTGCGCTCGCATATGTGCGGTTTCGTCGAGCGACATGCCGAACAGCGCATTGCACCAACCGCGTAGGGTCTGCAGATCCACGTCAAGCCGTGCCATTGCCTGCTCCTCGGTGCAGGTAGGTGGAGGGGGCGTCAGATTGTCGGCATCGCGCGAACGGCGTACCTCGTGCTCACGTTGTGCGCGATCCACGTTGCCGGGGCGCTCCGGCGAGCCATAGAACCATACGGGTCGTCCGCGCAGAATGCGCTGAAGGGTGCGCGAAGGGGTGGAGATGTCGGGTGTGATGCGAATGGAATCGGCTGGGTCGGTGAAATCGAGAATGTCGGCGAGCCTGAGTTTGGCGTCGCTGATCTGGTTCAGCACGCACAATATGACGAGCGTGAGACGAATGCCCGCAGTCGCCTGGCCCTTTTCAATCACATTGAGCGTGCGGTCGCCCCAATTCATGCCGTATGAGTGCGCGCATCTCAGGAACGAATCGGCGTCGATGCCATACAATTCTCGATATCGGTGAAGAAAATCCCCTAATACTTCGCTAATCTGTCTATCGGCCATACGAGGTACATTAGGCGATACAGACGGCGTTCATAATACATTTTGGGTTTTGTTCTCGGCGTGCAGACAGAATACGTGTAGGTAAATATTCTACAATATACTCAGGGAAGATAATAATATTTTATATTCAGACCCCCACTTACCTAAATTAATTCTATTGGATTGCCGGTGCGCGTAGATGAGTATGCCGGAAGGATAACCGATCGGAATAAACCGTGACGTGCTCGTATTGTGGGTCTTGGTGGACGAAAGCCCACTTGCGGGCGCCATAGCGGCGCGCGCAAACATAGCCGGTTCACCGCTTGCGTATGCGTTTGCGTATGTGAGTGGACCCGGGTCCCCCGTATCTTTAGGAGACGATGTTATGCAGCAGGGTATTCATCCTGATTATCACAAGGTGACCGTCACGTGTTCGTGCGGTAACACGTTCGAGACGCGTTCGACCGCCAAGGGCGACCATATGACGGTGGATGTGTGCTCGAAGTGCCATCCGTTCTACACCGGCAAGCAGAAGATTCTCGACACCGGCGGCCGTGTGGCCCGCTTCGAGAAGCGCTACGGCAAGAAGAACTAGTCGGTCCCTGTGACAGAGAAGCGCCAGGCAACACTGGCGCTTTTTGTTTGCCTGCGGACTTTTCGGAACGTTGGTCGGTGTGGCGAGGAAATCGATCTGCATGGATGTGTGGCATGAGCGAGGAGTGCTGGAATTCCGGGCGACACGCTAAAAGTCAATCCATTTGACATATATAGTATTTTCGTTTTACTATAACACCATGAACGCGGAAGCGTTCTGGACAAATCTGAAATGGCGTGGGATGCCCGGTGCGACTCGCGTCGAACAGTGAAAATGATTGCAAAGGAGTAGTCATGGCAGGTCTGTGGGACATCGACAAGATCGAGTATGTCGGTCGCACCAAGGGGCTTCAGGAGGGACTCGGCTTCCAGTATTATGACGCCGACAAAGTGGTCGCCGGCAAGAAGATGAAGGACTGGCTGCGCTTCGGCGTCGCATGGTGGCACACCTTCGACGCGCCGCTCACCGACCCCTTCGGTGACGGCACCGCCCAGCGCCCGTGGGATGGCAAGTATTCCGACCCGATGGACAACGCGCTCGCCAAGGTGGACTACGCGTTCGAGTTCTTCACCAAGCTCGGCGCCGAGTACTTCTGCTTCCATGACCGCGACATCGCCCCGGAAGGCGATACGCTGCGCGAGACGAACGCCAACCTCGACCGCGTGGTCGACAAGATCGAAGAGAACATGCAGTCCACCGGCGTGAAGCTGCTGTGGAACACCTCGTCGCTCTTCACCAACCCGCGCTTCGTGGCGGGCGCCTCCACCTCGCCGTTCGCCGACGTCTACGCCTATGCCGCGGCGCAGCTCAAGCACTCCCTCGAGATCGGCAAGCGCCTGGGCGCCGAGAACTACGTGTTCTGGGGCGGCCGCGAAGGCTACGAGAACCTGTGGGTCACCGACATGAAGCGTGAGCAGGAGCACATGGCGAAGTTCTTCCACATGTGCGCCGACTACGCCAAGCAGATCGGCATGGACGCCCAGTTCCTCATCGAGCCGAAGGCCAAGGAACCGACGACGCACCAGTACGACTTCGACGCGGCCACGGCATGCAACTTCCTGCGCGCCTATGACCTGATCGACGTCTTCAAGCTCAACCTCGAAGGCAACCACGCGAACCTCGCCGGCCACACCTACCAGCACGAGATCCGTGTCGCGCGTGACAACGGCGTGCTCGGTTCGCTCGACGCCAACCAGGGCGACATGCTGCTTGGCTGGGATCTCGACGAGTTCCCGACCAACCTGTACGAGACCACCTCCGTGATGTGGGAAGTGCTCGATGAAGGCCAGATCGGCCCTCACGGCGGCCTCAACTTCGATGCCAAGCCGCGCCGCACCTCGTTCAGCGCCGAAGACCTGTTCCGCGCGCACATCGCCGGCATGGACTCGTTCGCCGCCGGCCTGCTCGTGGCAGACAAGATGCATCAGGACAAGTACATCGAGGACCTCGTGGCCAATCGTTACGGCTCCTACGATTCGGGCATCGGTAAGTCGATCGACGACGGCACCGCGACCCTCGAATCGCTCAACGACTACGCCATCGACATGCCGCAGTCCGAGATCATCGCATCCACGCACCCCGATCACCTCGAGGACGTGAAGGCGACCATCAACAACTACATCATCGACGCCCTGGCCAACGCCTGACGTCACACGGTCCGGCCGTCTGCCGCATGGACGGCCGGACCGTCCACCCAACCTCTGCGGTGCGCGGCATATGCAGTGCACGCCGTATGGCATATGCCGCCAGTATTCTTCCTTTCCTTCCTTCCAATGAATCGCCGCCTGTTCTTTCCTTTCCTCTGCAGGCGCGATGCAGGCCCAGGGCCATCGAGCCACACCGTGCACCCATACGCTCCGCGCGCATCCTTCCCATCAAACACACCGCGCGCGGGGGAGCACGGCGGTTCCCGGAGGCCCATGGGCTTTTTCCATACGGGCGGGCACGACGGTGTGTTTGCCCTTTTGCCTGCGCAAGACGCGAGGCACATGGCGCACTGCCGAACCGAATGTACTGGTATGATCGACCACTACCGATATGGAGGACCACGATGACCGCAACGACCGCGACCATGGACATCACCAATCCCGTACTGCGGGGCATGTACCCCGACCCAAGCTGGATGTGGGACGAGCGCGGGGAGCGAGTGGCCCTGGTGAATTCCTCGTTCGAACTGGTGCCGGGACTGCCGATCCACGTCTCGGACGATATCGCGAACTGGGAGCTTGCGGGGAACGCCGTCGACGAGGCGATGGCGCAACGGCTGCTGATCCCCTTCGTGCTTGATTCCGGGGGATTGTATGCGCCGACATTGCGCATGATCCGCGGGAAGTACGTGATCGCATGCACGGTCGCCCGCATCGATCTGGACGCGGCCGATGCAGCTGGGGTCGACCCGGAGTCGATCGAGGCGGCCCGCACAAGCCAAGGCAACTTCATCATCGAAGCCGATGCGCTTGAGGGACCATGGCGCGGCCCGTACTGGATCGAGGGCGCCGAGGGGATCGATCCAGACATCTTCGAGGACCTTGACGGCTCCGTGTACTGGACGCAGACAAGACCGGCCGTACGCCCGCGCTGGGAAGGGCAGACCGAGGTGTGGACCCAGCGGATTGACCCGGAGACGTGGCGGCTGTGCGCGTCGCATGACGCAGACGGAGACTACGGCAAAACGGTCCTCTGGACGGGATACGGCGTGGAGGCGGTGTGGGCCGAAGGGCCGCACCTGTACCGCATCGGCGATTGGGTATATCTGATGACCGCGGAAGGCGGCACAAGCTTCGACCACAGCGAGATGACCATGCGCACGTGGGCACCCGACGGGCTCGGACCTGCGATCGAATCCCTGCAGGGCCAAGCGCATGCGGACGGGACCGAGCCGCGCGCGCCGCGTGCCGACGAACGGTCGGTTGTGGGGCGGTATGCGCGACTGTTCCATCCGTGCAAGAAGAATCCGTTCCTGACGCACCGGCATCTGGGTTTGGAGGAGCGCGTGCAGTGTGTGGGCCACGCCGATCTGCTGCATCATCCACGGCTCGGCTGGTGGGTCGCGTGCCTGGGTTCGCGCGAGACCCCCACCGCGGACCATGGGGCGCTCAGTTTCTTGGGCAGGGAGACCTTTGTGGCACCTGTCGAGTGGCAGCACGATCCGGCGCAATGGTCATTGGAATCCAATGGGCCCGCGCAAAGGCGGACCGATGACCCGGGCTGGCCGGTGCTCGCTGGAGGAGCGGGGCGTCTGGCGCAGACATTGCGCATCGATGCGGCGGACGGGACCCTGCTCGACATGCGCATCGGGCCGTGCGAATCGCAGGCTGTCGTCGATGCGCGCATGCCTTTTACCGTCGGCGAGGGCGAAGCCGCGGCCGTGCGCGCGGATGGCGTGGTGTACCGGCGTATGCCTGAAGACAGATGCGTCGTGCTGTGCCCACCGCGTGGCACGGTGCGCATCCGGCAGGACAGCCGCCATACACTGAGCGTGGCGACCGATGGGGCGTCGGTGCAGTGGGCGCTCGGCGAGGGACCGGAGCGCAGGGAGGGCATGGTGCCGATCTCCGAAGGGGAGCCGGGGTCGGTCATGCTCGTCTTCGACAAAGGCATGGCGCGTGTGGTCGTGGCGCAGTCCGCGGAACAGGCATGGGAGGCGCCGGCCGTCGAGGTGATCGACGTGGCGCCGCTGAGCACTGAATGGTCCGGAGGCTTCGTGGGGTGCCTCGTCGGTTGTGAAGCATAGGGTGCGGGACGTTCAGTGCAGGTCGTGCGTACTGTTGCGCACTACAAGTGTGGTGGGCAGGATCACATGGTGTTGCGTGGGGCGTCCCTCCGCCGTGTCGATGAGCATGCGCGTCGAGACCGCCGCCATGTCGTGCAAGGGTTGGCGCACGGTGGTGAGCGCCGGACCCAGGAAGGCGGATGTCTGCACGTCGTCGAACCCGACGACAGAAAGGTCTTCGGGGATGCGCAGCCGGTTCTGCCGGGCGGCCTCATAGACGCCCATCGCCTGCAGGTCGCTTCCGGCGAAGATCGCGGTGGGGCGGTTCGGGTTCTCCAGCAGCGCCATCGCCTGCGCGTAGCCGCCTTCGGTCGTGAAATCACCTTCGGTCACCAGTTCGGGGTCCAGCTCGATGCCCTGTTCGGCGAGGGCCGACGTGTAACCGTCGAGCCTTGCGCGCGAACACATCATCTCTTCGGGGCCGGTGATGATGCCGATGCGCGTGTGCCCAAGCGCGAGCAAGTGACGTGTCGCGAGCACGCCGCCGGCCCAGTTGTCCGCCTGCACGGAGAAGTCGTCGTTCGATGGCTCGCCTGAGGGGTCGAAGATGACGTAGGGGATGCCGTTGTCTTGCAATCTGCCTTTTTCCCTTTCGGTGAGATTGGCGAAGATGAAGATGACGCCGAATGGCTTGCGCCTCAACATGCCGGTAATCCAGTCGTCGTCGGGGTGCTGGCGTGTGCCGCTTTCCGTCGTGATGACGCTGATGTCGGGGGAGTGCCTTGTCTCACGCAACACGCCGCGCAGCACTTCGAGCGCCCAGATTGTGTCGAGGTCCTGGAAGACCACTTCGATGTACCGTTGTCCGGCCGTTTTCTGGCCGCGGCGTTGGTACCCCGTGGCTTTGAGCGCCCGGTCGATGGCTGCGCGGGCTTCGTCCGATATGTCGGAACGGCCATTGAGCGCCTTGGAGACGGTCGCCAATGAGTAGCCGGTGTCCTTTGCGATGTCCGCCAATCTGACTTTGGGTTCCGACATATGGAGCTCCTTTGTCGCAAATGAATGGGTGTGATACCATATGGCATAATAGCGAAAGTTTCGTAATGTTGCAAACGAAATAGGACGTTTGTTGTGAAAACGGCAAGCAAATATATACAAAAGTGCGCGAAACGCCGAAAACACACTTAGTTTGACTAATTGACAAAGTAGGTTTACGTTAGTTTCTAACGAAAACAACGTAAGTTTCGATAGTTCTCAATGTTGCACCAGAGCTTCGTAGAAGCTCGGATGAATTGCCTTCCGGCGATTTGTGCCAGCGAGGACGGCTCCACGTCAATGTCAACGTGGACAAAGATCAAGGAGGAACTATGAAACTCAAGACGTTTGCAGCAGCGACACTGGCCGTTGCGACCGTAATCGGCATGAGCGCATGTGGCGGGTCGGAGTCGTCGTCCGATGACAAGACCATCACGTTCTGGCACAATGCTTCCGCCGGTGAGGGCCGCCAATACTGGGAGAATCTGGCAAAGTCCTTCGAAGAGGCCAACCCGGGGACCAAGGTGGAGATCCAGGCCATTCAGAACGAGGATTTCGCTGGCAAACTGCAGACCGCCATGCAGGATCCCGCATCCGGTCCGGATGTATTCATGTCGCTTGGCGGCGCCAAGACCAAGGAGATGATCGACGCCGGTCAGGTCATGGATCTGACCGATAAGATCTCGGACACGGTGAAGACCGACATGAAGACGACCCTTTCCGCGGCCACGTTCGACGGCAAGGTCTACGGCGTCCCGGTCAGCGTGGAACCGGGCGGCATGTGGTATTCCAAGGATCTGTTCAAGAAGGCTGGCGTTTCCGATGTGCCGGCGACCTACGAGGAACTGCTCGCGGACGCGAAGAAACTCAAGGACAGCGGCACCGATGCCATTGCGCTCGGCGCCAAGGATGCCTGGCCTGCGGCGCATTGGTATTACTGGCTGGTCCTGCGCGAGTGCTCTCCTGAGGTCTACGACAAGAGCGTTCAGGACCACGACTTCTCGAACGCATGCTGGGTCAACGCCGGCAAGAAGCTGCAGGAGCTCAAGGATTTGAAGGTCTTCAACGACGGCTTCCTGACCACGACCGCGCAGCAGGGCGCCAACTCCTCTGCCGGCCTGCTCGCCAACCATAAAGCGGCCATGGAACTCATGGGCGCTTGGGAGCCGGGCGTACTCAAGGACCTCACCCCTGATCAGAAGCCGATGGCTGACCTTGGATTCTTCGCGTTCCCCGAGGTCGCCGGCGGCGAAGGCGAGCCCGGTGCACTCATGGGCGGCGTGACCTACTTCTGCGTCAACCCGAAGGCTTCGCAGACCTCGATCGACTTCGTCAACTACATGGGCGAGAAGAAGAACCAAGAGGATTACGCCAAGGCGTTCTCCACCATCCCAGCCTCCGAGCCAGCCCGTGCCGTGGTGACCGACGAGTCACTCAAGCAAGTCATCGAATATCTGGACAAGGCTCCGTCCATGCAGCTGTGGATGGATACCGCACTGGGCACCAACATCGGCAATGCATTGAATGCCGCTGTGGTGAACATGCTGTCGGGGCAGGGCAGCCCTGAAGACATCGTCAAGGCGATGCAGGACGCCGCCCAGAAGGGCTGATCGCGTCCGAGCAAGGTCCGGGATGGCTGGGCTGTGCCCGCATGGTCCAGCCATCCTTTCCCCTGGATGACGTACAACGAAACACCTTAGATACATGGGATTGATGACATGACTGAAATGAATGATGCCGTGGCAGTCGGGCGACCGGTTGCCGAAACGAAGAAGCGGGGCGGAGCACGCAAACCCTCTAACGGCAAGGGGCGCAGAAATCTCGAAATTTTCATCCTTTCCGCACCCGCGATCATCCTCTTCTGCTGCTTTGTGATCCTTCCGATCATTCTGGGAGCTTACTACGGTTTCTACCAATGGAAGGGTTTCGGCACCCCGGCCGAGAACGGCAAGTTCGTCGGACTGCAGAACTACATCGTGGCGTTGAAGGATCCGAACTTCCAGCAGGCGATTCTGCACACCTTTGAAATCGTCATTGGGTCCCTCGTTATCCAGGGCCCGTTGGCCATCCTCTTCGCTCTCCTGCTCAACCAGAAGTTCAAGGGGCGTGGCCTGATCCGTACGCTCATCTTCGTGCCGTATGTCGTTTCAGAGGTCATCGTCGGTACCGGCTGGAGCCTGCTGCTCCAGAAGAAGGGCGCAGTCAACCAGATCCTTGAATCACTTGGCATGCATGGTGTCGATTGGCTAGCCAATCCCAAGGTCGCGATCTGGACCCTGCTGCTGCTCATCAGCTGGAAATACATCGGATTCGCCGTCATCCTCATGCTTGCGGGCATGCAGTCGATTCCTGAGGAACTGTACGAAGCGGCAAAGGTGGACGGTGCCGGGTTCTGGCAGATCCAGAAGAGCATCACATTGCCGTTGCTCGCCCCGACGCTGCGCATCTGGGTCTTCCTGTCGATGATCGGTTCGCTGCAGCTGTTCGATTTGGTCTACATCATCTGGGGCCAGTACGTTTCCACGACGGCCGGCGTCTCCACGATGGCCACCTACATGGTCCGTGAGGGACGCGGTGCAGGCAACTACGGATATGGCTCCGCCGTCGCCCTCATCATTTTCGTCATTTCGCTGATCGTGGCGCTGACCTACCAGCACTTTGTGCTCAACCGTGATCTCGACGGCGCCTTGACCGAGAAGAAGGCGTCCAAGAAGCGCAAGAAGAGGCAGACCGCAGAGGATGAGGCCCTGGCGGTCGCCATGGAAGGAGTGAAGTGAGATGAGTGCTGCAACGGCATATTCCAAGAACAACGGTTTCCATAAGTCATCGAAGACCCCATGGGGCAATCCGGTGGTCTATTTCTTCTCGCTCGTGCTCGTGGCGATTTGCGTCGTCCCGGTGCTCTACATCATCTTCGGCGGATTCCGCACCAACGCGCAGATCACCAACAACCCTGCCGGTCTGCCGAATCCCTGGGTGATCAGCAACTACAAGGAAGTCATCACCAGTGACATCTTCTGGACCGAGCTGGTCAACTCACTGATCGTGGGCATCTGCACGATGGTCGGCGTCGTCGTCCTCGGCATCATGGTCAGCTACGTCATCGCCCGCTACAGGTTCCGGTACTCGGCACTGATGTATGCGCTGTTCTCAGCGGGCCTCATGTTCCCGATGACCGTCGGCATCACTCCGCTGTACCTGATGATCAGGAACCTGGGCCTGTCGAACTCCCTCGCGGGCATCATCCTGCCACAGATCGCATTCGGTCTGCCGCAGACCATCATCATCCTGGTCCCATTCCTGCAATCCATACCGATGGAGTTGGAGGAGGCGTGCCTGCTGGACGGTTGCTCTCGCCTCGGCTTCTTCTGGCGCATGGTCATCCCGCTTTCGATGCCCGGCGTCGCCACGACCGGCATCCTCACCTTCGTGGGAAGCTGGAACGGCTATATGCTTCCGCTCTTCGTCCTGAGCGATGAAAGCAAGTACACGCTTCCGCTTGGTGTGCAGATGTTCAGCTCCCAGCACTCGGTGGATACGGCCAGGGTCCTGGCGTTCACCTCGCTCGCCATGCTTCCGGCCCTCATCTGCTTCACGATCTTCCAGAAGAAGATCGTGGGTGGCCTGACCGGCGCGGTCAAGGGCTGATCCGACCCGTCGCCTGCAATGCACGAAGCGCGGCGGCCCGGGCACAACCGGGCCGCCGTTTCCTTAAGGAGATCGTTATGAAGATCGAAAACCCGGTACTGCCCGGATTCAACGCCGATCCGTCGATGATCAGGGTCGGAGACACCTACTACATCGCGAATTCCACGTTCGAATGGTGGCCTGGCGTGCGTCTGCACGAGTCGAAGGACATGGTGCATTGGCGCCTGTTGCCGAGCCCGCTGAACCGTCGTTCGCAGATCGACATGCGCGGCAACCCGTCCTCCGGCGGCGTGTGGGCTCCCGACCTGTCCTATGCGGACGGCAAGTTCTGGCTCGTGTACTCCGATGTCAAAATCGTCAACGGCGCGTTCAAGGACTGCACGAACTACCTCGTGACCGCCGAGGATATCCGTGGCCCGTGGAGCGAACCGATCCGGATCAACGGCGTTGGCTTCGATGCAAGCCTGTTCCATGACGATGACGGGCGCAAGTACCTCGTCCAGCAGACTTGGGATTTCCGTGAATACAACCATCCCTTCGATGGCATCACGCTTACCGAGTTCGACGTCGAGACCATGCGCCTGCGCCCCGAGACCGAACGCACGATTTGGCGCGGCACCGATGTCAAACTCGTCGAAGGCCCGCACCTGTACAAAATCAACGGCATGTACTACCTGTTCTGCGCCGAGGGCGGCACCGTCTGGACGCATCAGGAGGTCGTCGCGCGTTCCTCGACGCTCGATGCGATGTCGTTCGAGGGGAGCCCGTACGACCCGTTCATCAGCAACTTCGACACCCCACGCAGCTACCTGCAGAAGCAGGGGCATGGCGCACTCGTGGACACGCCATCCGGCGAATGGTACTACGCGTCGCTGTGTGCCCGGCCCTGGCACCATGAGAACGAATCGGTGACCGATCCGCGTGGATGGTGCACCCTGGGACGTGAGACGTCCATCCAGAAAGTCGAATGGACCGATGACGGCTGGCCTGTCGTCGTCGGCGGCCATGGCGGACAACGCGTCGTCGAGGCGCCGCAAGACGCCATCGAGACCGAGGCACCGGCCGATCACAGCCAGCATGACGATTTCGAGGCGTCGCAGCTCGCCTTGGATTGGAACACGCTGCGTGTGCCCTTCGACGAATCGATGGGTTCCGTCGGAGGCGGCACGCTGACCTTGCGTGGGCAGGGATCGCTGTGCAACCTCTTCGACCTGTCCCTCGTCGCCCGCCGTTGGCAGGCGTTCGATTTCGACGCGTCTGTCGGTGTGCGATTCGACCCCACCAACTACCGGCAGATGGCCGGTCTGACGAACTACTACAACGACCTGTGCTGGTCGTGGGCTTTCGTCACTTGGGATGAGAAGCGGCAGTGCCGTGTGATCGAAGTCGCCCAGAACGATTTCAACACCTACACCTCGTTCCTGCGGGACCGGGCGGTGCCGGTTCCCGATGATGTGGAGACCGTATGGCTGCGCACGCGTGTGCGCACGCAGACCTATGGTTACGACTATTCGTTCGATGGTGAGCAGTGGCATGACCTCGGTGTCGAACTGGACGCGAAGATCCTGTCGGACGACTATGTGAACCAACGGTATGGCGGGTTCTTCACCGGTGCGTTCGTTGGGCTCGCGGCAGTGGACCTGTCGGGCTATGACGCAACGGCGGAGTTCGTGGACTTCGATTACCGCGAATTGAGTGAATGACCATGGATGCACGCTGGGCGGGCCGTCTCCGGGACGGCCCGCCCAGCGTGCATCTCCATATCTGCGGTGCAGATGACATGACCGCACGGAAGGCAAGGGACGCATATGACATTGACAATGCCAAAGCTGCTGGATGATGGATGTGTGCTGCAATCCGGCAGACCCGTGAACATCTGGGGATGGTGCACACCGGGGGAGCGTGTCTCCGTACGTATCGGCGAATGTGCAGGGGAAACCATAAGCGCCGCGGACGGCGGCTGGCAGGTGCGGTTGGACGCGTTGGATCCTGGCGGCCCGTATGCCTTCGAAGTGATTGGCGATGGCGCGACAGTGCGGCGCTCATGCTATGCGGGTGAGGTGTTCCTGTGTTCGGGGCAATCCAATATGGAGCTTTCCATGCAATGGGTGCATCCGTACTATCCCAGCGAGTTCCAGCGGCAGGATGACCCCTTGCTGCGCCAGTTCAAGGTCGTGGACCGATACGATTTCTCCGGCCCGGTGCGTGACCATGAGGAGGCCTCATGGCTGGGGTGTGCACCCGAGACGCTGGGTCAATTCTCCGCAGTCGCGTATTTCTTTGGGCGAATGGTGCGCCAGTGGTTGCATGTCCCCGTCGGGCTGCTCAATGTATCGTTGGGCGGTTCCCCCATCGAAGCATGGATGGACGCCGCTTCACTCGATGATTGTCCTGAAGCGTTGGAGGAGCTGGATCCCTATCTGGGTGATGGCGTGGCCGAGGCGCGGAGCGAAGAGAGTCTGGCTGCGGTCGCTGGGTGGATGGAGGAACTGCAAGCGCGGCGAATTCCTGCCGACAAGCTGCATTGGCGCCATGTCGACCTGCCGGCACGTTTTGAGGATTGCGGGTTGCCGGGATTCCAGGGAATGCTCGAATTGCGGCGGACAGTGGTGCTGCCGCCCTAAAATTGTGTTTTTACACTTGTCTTTTTGCTGAAAGAATCTTAGGTAGGATACAACCTAAAATGCCATCTTTAAAACGAACGATTAAAAGACAATATTTCTCTTTAAGATGTTCGTTTATAGCTTTTTACCTGTAAGAAACTTAAGGTAATGCACAGCTACGTAAAATCCATAGGCAAGAGGGGCGCAAGGCTTGCCGTATTCTACATAAAGCGTTCGCAAGTGATTGAAGTTCAAGCGTATGCAAGGACTTTAAAGCCCCGAAAGAACACCCTTTTCTGAAGAAAGCCACCGAATGGAAACGGAAAAAGAGACCGAAGTATGGTATGCTATGCGTGCCACCTATCGCAGGGAGCCTGATGCTATGCGTCTGCTTGAAAAGGAAAAGTTAGGCTGTTTCATCCCTATGCAATACAAGATCAGCATGAAGAAAGGGAAGAAAGTCCGTGTTCTGGTTCCCGTCGTTCACAATCTGCTTTTTGTTCATGCCTGTCCGGCTGATGTGAAGCGTGTCAAATCAAAAGTCACTTACTTGCAATATATCACCGATACCCGTAGCGGTCAGAAGATAATCATCCCCGACAATGAGATGCAACGTTTCATAGCTGTTGCCGGAACTTACAACGATCATCTTATGTACTTCCAACCTGATGAACTGAATTTGTCGAAAGGTACGAAAGTCCGTATTACCGGTGGTGACTTCGAGGGGCAGGAGGGAATTTTCCTGAAAGTGAAAGGTGCTCGTGACCGTCGTGTGGTCATAGCTATACAAGGTGTCATCGCCGTTGCTATGGCTACCATCCATCCTGACCTTATAGAAGTAATCGGTTAATCTTTAATTTTTAATTCTTAATTTTTAATTAATCATGTCTCTTTCCGAAGAAGCAATCACTCTTCAGCGTGCTGCGCACGACCTGATGTATTTGGGTATGGACGGGAGCCCATCTATAGCGATGACTTGTCCGTCGTAACGGTTGAAGTTTATCGCTTGACCACAGCTTTGTATAACTCAGATGTCAAGGTAGTACTACCGAAGAACAGGCTAATGTCTGCCTTGCACTATTTGATGGGCTACAGTGCCTACGTTCATAGACCACGGTTGAGAAGCAGAAGCATATCCAGGAAATCTTGGATCGTTGTTGGGATATTCTTGATGCTCTTCCTGCTTCGTTGCTGAAACTTCGTCTACTTACCGTCTGCTATGGCGAATGTGTTCGACGAGTCTTTGACAAACGAGGGGCGTGCTATCATCGCTGCTTGGGATTCCGCATCGCTTACTTCCGAACAGCAGGAAGCCAT
>ENA-OQDT01000837-OQDT01000837.1-human-gut-metagenome-genome-assembly--contig:-NODE-837-length-19545-cov-4.489958_pt1 | contig 19545 bp, 21 predicted proteins | sample MGYA00242786_ERZ504617 | MGnify/ENA primary metagenome ERZ504617 (study PRJEB26092, sample SAMD00036337) | human gut metagenome | host: Homo sapiens | study: EMG produced TPA metagenomics assembly of...
CATCAGACAGGTCATTGTACTTGGGAGAATTGTAGAATATTATGGTCAGAGAAATGGCTTCTTACAGCTTGCGAAAAAATATAATTTTGAAACGAAGGAAGACCTGTCTATGGCACCATTTCTGATCCGGGATGGTATGGATGCGGAGAAAGCCGTTAAGCTTCAGCAGGAACTGACCAACATCGGAATCCGTTCACAGGTTATCCGCAGCGGAAGTCCGGTGACAGAAAGAAAGCGGAAAAAATTCTTTCAGAGATTGCTCTCTTCGGAAGTATGATCTATAATGAGCAGTGCATGTTTTCTTGTAAAGAGAAAATCATACTGAAAAAGGAAGGACATTGAGAAAGAATGAAAGATTTAACGAAGGGAAAGCCCTCGGCACTGATACTAAGTTTCGCATTACCGATATTTTTAGGAAACTTATTACAGCTGACCTACAGTCTGGTAGATACCAGGATTGTCGGCTCGTTTCTGGGAGAAGATGCACTGGCAGCAGTAGGTGCGACCAGCACACTGAGCGGTCTGATCATCGGATTTTTACTGGGATTATCCAACGGATTTGCGATTATTACCGCACAGAAATTTGGTGCGAAGAACATCGCAGATATGAAAAAGTCCTTTGCAATGTCGCTTGTGATCGGGACTGGAATATCCATTTTATTTACGATAGCAGGACTGCTATTTTTGAAACCGATCTTACATTTCTTAAATGTGCCAAAGCATCTGGTTCCGGTGGCGAAAGGATATATCGCGATCATCATAGCAGGACTGCTTGCAACATTTTTATATGATGCCTGTGCGGCGACGCTTCGTGCAATCGGAGATGCAGTAACACCATTGATCATTCTGGCGATATCTGTAGCACTGAATATCGTGGGGGATCTGTTCTTCGTTGTGGTATTGAAGACTGGCGTAAAAGGAGCAGCAATTGCAACTGTACTGGCACAGATCATTGCATTTGTGATCTGCTGGATTTATATGATCAGAAAATATGAGATATTAAGGCTTCAGAAAGAGGAATTTAAAGATCCAAGTCCAATCATGGTAAAAGAGATGATAAGTGCCGGAATGTCGATGGGATTTATGAGTTCTCTGGTTAATATCGGTACTTTGACATTACAGACGGCGATCAATAAGCTTGGAAAAGACATTATCATTGCCCATACAGCGGCGAGAAAGATCACGGAGATATTCATGATCATGTTCAGTGTATTCGGACAGACGATGGCAACTTACTGTGGACAGAACATGGGAGCAGGGAAGATCGACCGTGTGAAGAGAGGCATCTGGCTGGCGATTGTCTACACTGCGATCTGGTCAGGACTTACGATCATTGCAAGTTATACGATCGGAGGATGGCTGGTATATCTGGTAACCGGAAGTCATAATAAGACAGTAATCTTAAATGCAACAAATTATCTGAAGTTTGATACGCTGTTTTATATTGTGACTACCTTGATCTGTATTTTAAGAAATGCGATGCAGGGATTAGGGGATCATATTACACCACTGATCTCCAGCGGCCTTGAGATGGCAGGGAAGATCGTGATCGCGGCCACTCTGGTTCCGTGGCTTGGATATACGGGTGTGATCATCTGTGAACCGATCGTGTGGTTCATTATGGTAATCCCGCTTTTGATCCAGACATTCCGGATGCCGGTACTCAGGACAGAAAAGACAGATGGAAAAATATAGAGGGGAAATATAAAAAAATATAAATAAGAAAAATCAATTTTGAGAGGATAAGATAGATGGAGATACATATTCTTGATATGATCCAGAATTTTAAGAACGCCAATAGGAGATGTGGTTGTTCCGCTCATTACCAGACTTGGAGATGCGGGAATCATATGGATCAATTCTGACGGTATTATTACTGATCATTTCCGAAGACACGAAAGACAGGGGTGATCATGATGGCGGCATTGCTGGTGGATGTGCTGCTCTGCAATGTGCTCATAAGAATCTGGTGGCAAGAACCAGACCATTCGATGTCAATACAGCAGTACAATTATTGGTCGCAAAGCCGCGGGATTACTCTTTCCCGTCGGGACACACGGCGGCTTCATTTGCTTCGGTTACGGCATTGTATCTTGCCGGAGAGAAGAAGATGTGGAAAGCGGCTCTTGTACTTGCGGTTCTGATCGCATTATCAAGATTGTACCTGTATGTGCATTATCCAACGGACATCATTGGTGGTGTGGTATTCGGAAGCCTTTCCGGATATCTGGGCTATAAGATTGTGGAATGAATACAGAAGAAAAAGATAAAATAGAGATAGAAAAAAGAGCAGGGCAGGCAGCATTATGCTGTCTGCCTTGCTCTTTTACTGACTACCAGTGCGATACAGAAGATCGCAGCGGCAAAAAGTAACTGGATTCCATAGTTGCGGTATAAGAGTTGTCTCTGTGCCTGAGTGAGAACAGCAGAGTTATTCAGCAGATTGTTACTGATCGCATACCAGTAGACCGGAAGAAAATGAGCCACGGTTTTCACGCCTTTTCCCATGATATCAAGTGGAACGAATACACCGCACAGGAAGCTCATGCCAAGTGTGACAACATTTACGAGGGCGGTCAGGATATCTTCTTTGGTGATAAATGTACCAAGAAGGAAGGAAAGAGCAAGACCGACCAGAAGCAGGGTCAGACTGTTGAGCATATAATATGGCATCTTTGGCGACTGGAAAAATGCTTTCCGGTAAAAGAAGAAAGCAGGGATCCATGTTGTAAGCATCCAGACGGAGCATCCGACTGCCAGATATCCCAGTGCAAGCTGCAGGTTCTGGCTTCTGATGGACACAGCCGAGCAAAGGATTCGCTTTTGCAGATCCGGCTGATGGAATGCGATCATGATCAGTCCCATTACATAACACAGTATGGAGATTAACACATATGGCAGATACTGATACATGTAACCATAACCCGGCGTCTTTTCAGAAGAAGCAGATTTTAACATCGTAACATGAGAAGAACTGTCTGCATGTTTCAGAATATATGCAGCTGCCTCTTTATCGGAATAACCACTGTCTGTCAGGACACGTGCCTGATTCAGATAGGTGTTGATCTGTTGATCGACGTAGTACCCGTCTGTGCTTCCCGGAATCTTGGATACCGGCAATGCCTGATGTTCACGGAGACAGGAGACTTTAAAATCTTCCGGAATGGTCACAATATAAGAGACATTCCGGTTAAAGAGTGCGTCCTGGAGTTTCGCAGTGTCATCCGGCATTTGCCTGATGGTATGATACTGTGATAGATATGTGGAAAGCCCTTTGGAAAGCACGCCCCCATCATGATCTACCACACCTACCGTGAGTGCTTGGGCATGGAACCCGGTGCCGGAAGTATTGCTGTCGCTGCCGGAGGCAAGGATTCCGATCGTAAGGAAGATTGCCAGATACATGAATACCATCAGGAGATTGCGTTTGGTTATGATTAAAAATCCTTTAAATACTGTCATAACGTTCCCTCCTTATCATGAGAAATGAGAAGCTGATGCAAAGCAGGCACATGATTACAAGAATCAGGATACACCTGCGGTAGCGGACAGCATCATCATAGACACTGAGGCAGTAGAATGCATCACTTAAGACACTGGCAGGATTGATCCGATTGATGACCGGGCAGTGCTGTTCGATCACATTTTTCATTCCACCGAACATCAGGCCTGCAAAGAAACTCGGTAACAGTGTAACGAGGACACCGATTCCGGATTTGACACTGTAGGACAGTTTGCCGGCGCATCCGATCAGAATTCCGAGACAGATACCGATCAGGGTTCCCATAAATGTAATGAGAAGAAGTTTCGGAATGTCATGTCCAAGACTGATATGAAGTACCTGGGTAAGGTAAAGCTCCAGAATCAGGATGTTGACGAAATGAATACTTTCCAGTACCAGCAGATCGCCGAGAATCAGGGAAAGTTTGTGGGTCGGTGTGATGCTGCGCCGTTCTCCGAGTGCACTTAAGTTCGCCTGAAGCTGAACCGTGGAATGGATGCTTAAGTAGACTCCGCTTAAGCAGGCAAATGCAATCAGTGCGAGAAAATAAGTCAGTGTCGGATCTAAGGAATGTCCGCCTAAGGACTTTTCTTTCACCAGTGTCTGGTAGTCGTTCAGGGATGAAAGGGCGTCCGAAAGCTTTTCCGGATGCTGTGTGGCAATATCCCGGATCATGTCAGCATTCTTTTCATAGCTGTCCAGAAGGGAAGACAGAATGCTCTGGTTAATGCCATTGGAAACAATGGTAAGGGAAGGAACCGACTTCACGTAATAGATGCCGGATATTTCCTCCCGCCGGAGCGCTTTTTTGGCAGCTTTTTCTGTCTTGTAAGAATGGATATCAATCATGTCCTGATCCGTTTCATTCAGAAATGTCAGGAAAGATGCCGCATTTGCGGAACTGCTGTCTACTGTGACGATGGCAACAGGAACCGGTTCCCAGTCAGTCTCTCCGGTTCCTGCAAGACCGGTATTTCCAAAGGACACATAGAACAGGGTTCCAAGGATGAGCGGAAATGCGAGAGCCCAGAACATGATAGAGCGGGAACGTATTGTCTGTAAGAACTGATATTTTAATAAATGTAACATAAAGTGTCCCTCCTTTAATCCCTGAGTTCTTTTCCTGTGATCTCAAGGAAGACATCATTGAGAGTCGGAAGCTCGGAGAAGACGCGTCCGAATGGAATGTCCTGTTCCTGCAGGTAATTCAGTACCCGGATCAGATTGTGTTTTGCACCGCTGCAGCGTAGGATCATTGTCTGATCTTTGTATGATAAGTCAAATACATGCGAAAGGGAGCGGATATCTGCCAGGTTGTTTTTCGTTAACGCAACCGCTTCGATCGTGATCGTTTCACCGGTCTTGATCATTTTTTTAGTTCTTCGGTTGTGCCGGAAGCAAGTACACGGCCATGATCAATGATTGCGATACGGGTACAAATCTGTTCGACCTCTTCCATGTAGTGGGAAGTGTAGATAATAGTTGATCCCTGGCGGTTGAGCTCTATGATTCCTTCCAGAATCTTATTACGGCTCTGAGGATCTACAGCAACGGTCGGTTCATCCATGATGATGAGTCTGGGCTTATGGACAATGCCGCATGCGATATTCAGTCTTCGTAGAAGTCCGCCGGAGAGTTTCTTCGGGCGCATCTTACGGAAATCGGACAGACCGGTAAATGCGATGGCCTCTTCCACGAGTTCTTTTCGTTTTTGTTTGTCTTTGATATAGAGTCCGCAGAAATAATCGATGTTTTCATAGACGGACATCTGCTCGAAGACGGCAACGTTCTGCATGACAACACCGATATCCTGCTTGATATCGTAGCTGTCCGGCTTCATATCCTTTCCAAAGATCGTGATCGTTCCTTTATCGTATTTTAACAGTGCGAGCAAGCAGTTGATGGCGGTGGTTTTACCGGAACCGTTTGGTCCGAGCAGTCCGAAGATCTCACCTTTTTCGATGTCGAGTGACAGGTGGTCAAGCGCTAACAGATCACCGTAACGTTTTACCAGATTTTCTATATGTACAAGCATAAGATTCCCTCCTTGATGATTTGTTACTTGTAGTATAGCGGATGGCTGATTATAATGGTAGTGTCACCGGTCATAAATTGAATGTGACAAATGTAATATAGGAGAAAAGAATGAGAAAGATAACAGATGAAGGATTTTTGTTCCTTTACGGAGCAGGACTTCTGGTAACAGCGGAAACAGGGATTCCGGCGGTTATCACTATTCTGTTTGCGTGTATCTATACCTGTGTGAATCTGGTAGGGAAAGAAAAGTATCTGCATTACATTATGACGATTGCTTTCGTGGCAGCCGGAATTGTTTTTAAAGAAATGTGGATGTTTCTTCCGGCAGTTTTATATAATATGCTATGTTTTTATTCTCTGGTTTATATAGGGGGTATCGGTATGATCGTTGCCTGTGCAGAGCCGGCATTCCGGGAATATTACGGGCTGGAAAAAGAGATGCTTATTGTTGCCGGGCTGGCAGCAGCAGTTCTGTTATATGGACGGACCAAGAGGCTAAATGAATTGGAGCAGGAATATAAAAGGGCCAGAGATGACAGCAGAGAACTGACACTGATGCTGGAAAAGAAGAATCAGGATCTGCTGGAAAAGCAGGACACAGAAGTATATCTGGCCACACTGAAAGAACGGAATCGTATCGCCAGAGAGATCCATGACAATGTGGGACATATGCTGTCGCGATCCATCCTTATGGTGGGAGCATTAAAGACCGTTAATCAGGATGAGAATCTGAAAGTTCCGATGGAGCTGCTGGATCAGACGCTGAACGAAGCCATGACGAATGTAAGACAGAGCGTGCACGATCTGCATGATGAGTCGGTAAATTTAAAAGAAGTGATGGAATCGCTGGCAGAAGAATTCCGTTTTTGTCCGGTACAGTTTACTTATGATATGGGATATGACATTCCAAAAGAGATCAAATACAGCTTTATAGCCATTACGAAAGAGGCACTGAATAACGTGATGCGACACAGCAATGCAAATGAGGTAAAGATTCTGGCAAGAGAACACCCCGGACTATATCAGCTGATCATAGAAGATAATGGAACGTTGAATGAGCGGATCCGGCCAGACGGAGACCGGGAAGAATATGCAGAGAAGGAAAGTGCTGGAAAGACCGGAAACGATTGGAAAACAGAAAATACAGAAAGCAGCGGAATCGGGATCGAGAATATGAAAGAACGTGTCCGCATGCTTGGCGGAACCATGCAGATCCAGAAAGAAACTGGCTTTCGGATATTTATTACGGTTCCCAAAAATGAGGGAAAAAGATGAAGATAGTAATTGTAGATGACGATATCCTGGTATCTAGTGCGTTAAAGACAATCCTGGAAGCAGGAGGAGAAGTAGAAGTAACCGGCACCGGACAGGATGGAAAAGATGCCGTCCGGTTATATGATGAATTGCTGCCGGATGTTCTTCTGATGGACATCCGTATGAAGGACATGAACGGCCTGGACGCTGCAGAGCAGATTTTGAAAATGCATACGGATGCAAAGATTCTTTTGCTTACCACGTTTTCTGATGATGAGTACATCGTAAAAGCATTAAAATATGGTGTGAAAGGATATCTGATAAAACAGGATTACGGCAGTATCCTTCCGGCACTGCAGGCGGTGCAGATGAATCAGACCGTATTCGGAACTGCGATCATGTCCAGAATCCCGGGATTGCTTCAGAAGGAGCAGAAAGAAAAAGAGCAGACATTTGACTGGAACAGTTACGGAATCGGAGAACGGGAACTGGAGATCACAGCATTGGTTGCTGAGGGACTCAGTAACAAAGAGATATCGGAGAAAGTCTGCTTAAGCGAAGGAACGGTTCGGAATTATATCAGCAATGTGCTCGAGAAACTGGAATTAAGAGACCGGACACAGCTTGCGGTATATTATTTACAAAGAAGCAGAAAGTGAGAAATAGATGAAAGCAAATAATGAATATACAAAAGCGATCAACTGGAAACTGTTCTACCGGAACGTATTTGCCCTGGTCATCCCGATCGCAATCCAGAATCTGATCAATGTCGGAGTCACGGCGACGGATGTGATCATGCTTGGAAAAGTCGGAGAGAAGGTGTTATCCGGAGCATCTCTTGCGGGACAGATCCAATACATCATGACACTGATCTTTTACGGAGTGACCTCCGGGGCAACGGTTCTGACGGCACAGTACTGGGGAAAGAAAGATACAAGAACGATAGAAAAAGTCCTGGGTATGGGATTAAGTGCCGGTCTCATTGTTGCAGTGGTGTTTGCATCAGCAGCTCTTGGCATACCGGAGCTGCTGATGCGGATCTATACCTCTGATCCGGAAGTTATCGCAGAAGGTATAAAATACTTAAGAATCGTAGGATTTTCCTATGTGTTTATGGCAGTGACACAGGTTTACTTAAATATTATGCGTAGTATTGAACGGGTTATGGTAGCCACGTTCATTTACCTGATCTCACTGCTTATGAATATTGTGGTAAATGCGGTTCTGATCTTTGGACTATTTGGATTTCCGGTAATGGGAGTAAGGGGTGCGGCAATCGGTACGCTGTGTGCCAGAGCAGCCGAGACAGTGATGGTTCTCGTTTATGCCATCTTCCGAAATAAAGTAGTAAGGATCCGGCTTAAAGATATGGTGAAGATCGATAAGGTTCTGTTAAAAGATTTCGCAGTTTATTCTATGCCGGTGGTATTAAATGAACTGATGTGGGGACTGGGAACGTCGGCGAATACGGCGGTGATCGGGCATCTTGGAAGCGCAGCAGTGGCAGCCAACTCGGTTGCGCAGGTGGCAAGACAGCTTGCAACAGTCGTAACATTCGGGATTTCCCATGCAACGGCGATCTATCTCGGCAAGACGATCGGGGAAGGCAAGATGGAACTGGCAAAGGCATACGGAAAACGTTTCGTGTGGTTAAGTCTGATTCTTGGGAATCCTGGGTGGTGTGCTGATACTGATCTCGGCACCAATCGCCAATGCGAATCTGGCACTGACCGGACCGGCAAAGAATTACTTAAGTTTCATGTTCTTCGTTATGTCGTATTTTACTGTGGCACAGGCATTTAATACCACAATGGTAGTGGGGGTATTCCGTGCAGGCGGGGATACGAAATTCGGATTGATCATGGATGTATCGACGATGTGGGGATTCTCCATTTTACTCGGGGCAGTGGCGGCATTTATTTTGCATGCCAGTGTGCCGGTCGTATATGTTATACTGATGAGTGATGAACTGATCAAAGTACCGATTACTTTAAAGCGGTATTTGACATACAAGTGGCTGAGAGATGTCACAAGGGAACAAAAAGAACTGGAGGAAATGTAAAATGATCGTATTAAGCAAGGAGCAGATCGAAGAAATGGTCGATCCGGATCAGATGATGGATCAGATTGAAGAGGCATACCGGATCTATGGATCAGGCGAGTTCTATATGCCGCCAAGACCAACGGTAGAACATGAAAATAAGCAGCTCATGTATATGCCATGTTACACAAAGGATATCATAGGGACAAAGATCCTATCGATCTTCCCGGAGAATTCTAAACTGGGATTGCCGTCGATAGATGGTATCGTGTTACTGAATGATTATACGACAGGCGCGCCGCTTGCTGTTATGGACGGGCAGTCGGTAACCGCATGGAGAACCGGAGCTGTCGGTGGTGTGGGAATCCGCCGTCTGTCAAGAAAGGACTGCCATACGGTTGGAATCATCGGAGCAGGAATGCAGGGATTCCATCAGGCTGTGTATGCATGTGCGGCAAGAGATATCCATACCGTATATGTGTTCAACCACAGTGACCGTGATCTGACAGATTATCTGGAAAGACTGAAAAAAGCTATTGATAAGGAAGACGTAAAGGTAGTACAATGTAAAGCAGTGGAAGAGCTTGTACGAAACAGTGATATCATCTGTACAACAACTCCTTCTACCACACCTGTTCTTCCAGATGACAAAGAACTTCTGAGAGGAAAATGCATCATTGCGATCGGCTCTTATATGCCGGAGATGAGGGAAATCCCGGATGCAGTACTGGATCTGGTGGACAATGTATACATTGAACTGCCATACGCATGTGAGGAAAGCGGAGATCTAAGCCAGCCCCTGGCAAGTGGAAAACTTACAAAAGACCGGGTAAAACTGATGCATGAATATCTCGTATCGGGGGAAAAAGAGATCAAAGAAGGTCAGACAACATATTTCAAATCGGTTGGAATGGGATTATTTGATGTGTGTATCGCACAGAAATTATTTGAAGTAGCAAAGGAGAAATAACATTATGAAAATCGTAGCAACAGAAAAAGCACCAAAGGCACTTGGACCATACTCACAGGGATATGTACACAACGGAGTACTGTATACAGCAGGACAGATCGCAATCAATCCGGAAGTGAATGATGTAGAAGCAACTACAATTGAAGCACAGACAGAGCAGGTATGTAAGAACTTAGGAGAGGTCTTAAAAGAAGCTGGAACATCATTTGACAAGGTATTAAAGACAACATGCTTCCTTGCAGATATGAGTGACTTTGCAGCATTCAACGAAGTATATGGAAAATACTTTACATCAAAACCGGCAAGAAGCTGTGTTGCAGTAAAGACACTTCCAAAGGGAGTTCTGTGTGAAGTTGAACTTATTGCGGCTGTAGAGGAGTAAGACAAATGGCAGAAGAACAAAAAACAGGCTGCAGCCCGTCCGACTGTGCAGGCTGTTCCCATGCAGGTGAATGTGGAAGTAAGCCACAGAGCCTGATCAAACCGGCAAATAAAAAATCACACATCAACCATGTGATCGCAGTCGTCAGTGGAAAAGGCGGTGTTGGAAAATCCATGGTTACCGCATCGCTTGCAAGACTGATGCGGGAACAGGGATTTTCCGTAGGTATCATGGACGCAGATATCACAGGTCCATCCATTCCGAAGATGTATGGAATCCATGAAAAAGCAAAAGGGGATGGAGAAAATATTTTCCCATGTGAGGCAAAGGATGGAACGAAGATCATGTCCATCAACCTTTTACTTCCGAAAGAAGATGATCCGGTTATCTGGAGAGGTCCGGTCATCTCAGGTGTTGTCACGCAGTTCTGGACAGATGTTGCATGGGGAGAACTGGATTATCTCTTTGTAGACATGCCGCCGGGAACCGGTGATGTACCGCTTACCGTATTCCAGTCCCTTCCGGTAGAAGGCATTGTGATCGTAACATCTCCGCAGGATCTGGTACGCATGATCGTAAAGAAAGCTTACAACATGGCAGGACAGATGGATATCCCGGTACTTGGAATCGTGGAGAACTACAGCTATCTGGTATGTCCGGACTGCGGACGTAAGATTTCTGTATTCGGCGAGAGCCATATCGACGAAGTGGCAGAAGAACTCGGTGTTCCGGTCATCGGAAAGATGCCGGTCGATGCAAGTCTTGCAGAGGCAGTGGAGAATGAGAACTTTGCAGAAGTAAGCAATGATTATCTTACGGATGCAGTGAATAAACTTTAGAGGATACTATTTTTGTGATAAAAATTAACTTATGGATTTACTATTGACTTAAAGAACAGAACCTGTTATGCTAGTTGCATAGTTGATGGATGAATTTGTGAGATGTCTATGTGCAAAGTGCATAAACGAGAAAGTAAAGATAGCACGCAGCATAGGAGCCGAAGGGGCATGCAAAAACTCTCAGGTAAAAGGAACGAATTCGGACGACGCTCTGGAGAACAATTAGAATTGTACCGAAGAAGTAATCTTTCAGGTAAAAGGACAGAGGCAGACAAAAACACTTTTGAGAAGAAAGTATTTTTGCCTGCTTTTTAATGCTTAAAATGGGAATGGGCATGAAAAGCAGGCAGATTCCGAAGGAGGTAAAACAAAATGAACAGAATCGAAGATGTAACAAATTACATCACAGAATGTGACAAAGAAGTTGGGGAAGCGCTTTCATTAGAGCTTGGCAGACAGAGAAGAAATCTGGAACTGATCGCATCCGAAAATATCGTAAGTCCGGCAGTTATGCTGGCAATGGGAACTGTACCGACCAATAAATATGCGGAAGGTTATCCGGGGAAGAGATATTACGGCGGATGTGAAGATGTGGACATTCTGGAGAATCTGGCAATCGAAAGAGCAAAAGAATTGTTCGGATGTGAACATGCATGTGTACAGCCACATTCGGGAGCCAATGCCAATACTGCAGTGTATCAGGCACTTCTGGAACCAGGGGACACGGTTATGGGATTAAATCTTGCACACGGCGGACATCTGACACATGGTTCACCGGTGAATTTATCCGGAATCTTATATCATTTCGTACCATACAATGTGAACGACGACGGATATCTGGATTATGATGAGATCCGTAAGACCGCACAGGAATGCAAACCAAAGATGATCGTTGCAGGCGCATCTGCATATCCAAGAGAGATCCGCTTTGATATCTTTGAAGATATCGCAAAGGAGGTCGGGGCATATCTGTTTGTAGATATGGCACACATTGCGGGACTTGTGGCAGCGGGACTGCACCAGAGTCCGGTTCCATACGCAGATGTTGTAACCACGACCACGCATAAGACACTCAGAGGTCCGAGAGGCGGTATGATCATGTGTAAAGAGAAATATGCAAAAGCGATCAACAAAGCCATTTTCCCTGGAACACAGGGAGGACCGCTGATGCATATTATTGCTGCAAAGGCCATCTGTTTCGGAGAAGCTTTAAAACCGGAATTCAAAGAATATCAGCAGCAGGTGATCAAAAATGCGAAAGCACTTGCACAGGCAATGCTTGACGAAGGTTTCAATCTGGTAAGTGGCGGAACAGACAATCATCTGATGTTAGTGGATCTGCAGAATATGAATATCACAGGAAAAGAACTGCAGAACAGACTGGATGAAGTCTATATCACAGTGAATAAAAATGCCGTGCCGAACGATCCGGCCAGCCCGTTCGTGACAAGCGGAATCCGTATCGGAACACCGGCAGTGACGACGAGAGGTCTGAAAGAAGAAGATATGAAGACCATCGCAAAACTCATCAAGATGACGGTTACAGATTTTGATACAAAAGCAGATGAGATCCGTGAAGCAGTAAATGAAATCTGTGGCAAGTATCCACTTTACAACTAGGAGGTGTTGGCAATGGAATTAAAGACTCCGCTTTATGATGCGCATGTAAAAGCCGGTGGAAAGATTGTAGAATTTGGGGGATATCTTCTTCCGGTACAGTATGAAACAGGTGTGATCAAAGAACATATGGCAGTACGTACACAGGCAGGACTTTTTGATGTCTCACATATGGGAGAAGTACTGTGTGAAGGGAAAGATGCTCTGGCGAATCTGAACCAGATCCTGACGAATGATTTTACCAATATGGTAGACGGACAGGCAAGATACAGCCCGATGTGTAATGAACACGGCGGGACAGTGGATGATCTGATCGTATATAAGAAATCAGATGAACACTACTTTATCGTTGTAAACGCAGCAAATAAAGACAAAGATTATCAGTGGATGTTACGCCATCAGTTTGGCGAGGTAACATTCAAAGATGTATCATCCGAGTATGCACAGCTTGCTCTGCAGGGACCGAAAGCAATGGAGATCCTTAAGAAGCTGACTTCTGAAGAGAATATTCCGGAGAAATATTATCACGCAGTATTTGATGCTGAAGTTGCCGGAATTCCATGTATCGTTTCCAAGACAGGGTACACAGGTGAAGATGGTGTAGAACTGTATCTGGCAAGTGAGAAAGCAGAAGAAATGTGGGACACATTGTTAGAGGCAGGAAAGGAAGAAGGACTCGTTCCTTGTGGACTGGGCGCAAGAGACACGCTCCGTATGGAGGCTGCAATGCCATTATATGGACATGAGATGAACGATGAGATCACTCCTCTTGAGACCGGACTGAAGTTCGCAGTGAAGATGGCGAAAAATGATTTTATTGGGAAATCAGCTTTAGAGGAGAAGGGGACTCCATCCATCAAACGAATCGGTCTTAAAGTAACGGGAAGAGGAATCATCCGTGAACATCAGGATGTATACGTAGGCGATAAGAAAATCGGACATACAACAAGTGGAACACATTGTCCGTATCTTGGATATCCAATCGCAATGGCACTCGTTGATGCTGATTCTGTAGAAATTGGGGATACAGTAGAGGCAGATGTGCGAGGAAGAAGAGTGGCAGCAGAGGTGGTTGCACTTCCGTTTTATAAAAGAGAAAAATAAAAAGATATAATAAAAAGATATAAAGGAGAATAATATCATGATTTTAAAAGAAGAATTAAAATATTCAAAATCACACGAATGGATAGCATTAGACGGAGATACAGCAGTTGTAGGACTGACAGATTACGCACAGTCAGAACTTGGTGATCTGGTGTTCGTCAATCTTCCGGAAGTAGGAGATACCGTAGAAGCAGGAGAAGTATTCGGAGACGTAGAATCTGTAAAAGCAGTATCCGATGTCTATTCACCGGTAACGGGAGAAGTAACGGAGATTAACGAAGAACTCTTAGATTCACCGGAACTGATCAATGACGATGCTTATGAAGCATGGTTCATCAAAGTAAAAGATGTATCAGCAACAGAAGAACTCTTAACTGCAGAAGAATACAAAGCATTTGTAGAAAGCGAGCAGGAATAAACACAAAGTCATTGAAAGAGGCGGTGAAAAAGCGATGGGAAGCTATGTACCGAATACGTTAGAAGAACGGAAAAAAATGCTTCAGGAAATAGGCTATTCGTCCATCGAGGACTTATTCGCACATATTCCGGAAGAAGTAAAATTAAAAGGGGAACTGAATATTCCGAATGGAAAGTCAGAGTTTGAAGTGCGGCGTGAGATGGAGCAGATTGCAGAAAAGAACCAGGTGTTCAAGACGATCTTCCGCGGAGCCGGAGCTTACAGACATTTTATCCCGGCAATGGTAAAAAATGTGACATCCAAAGAAAACCTGTTGACGGCATATACGCCATATCAGGCAGAAATCAGTCAGGGAATCTTACAGTCGATCTTCGAATATCAGACGATGATCTGCGACCTGACCGGAATGGATGTATCCAATGCATCTGTATATGACGGTGCAACTGCAGCGGCAGAAGGTGTTGCGATGTGTCAGGACAGAAAGAGACACAAAGCACTGATCTCAGGAACGGTTCCGCCATATGTACTGGAAGTGGTAGAGACTTACTGCTTCGGAAATGGAATGGAACTCGAAGTTATTCCGGAAAAAGACGGACTGACGGATAAAGAATATTTAAAGGAACACATCGATGCACAGACTGCATGCGTATATATCCAGCATCCGAATTATTACGGTAATCTGGAAGATGCAGAAGAGATCGGTGAGATCGTACACGGTGCAGGAGCAAAATATGTGATGGGTGTGAACCCGATTTCACTTGGAGTGATAAAGACTCCTGCAGAATATGGAGCAGATGTGGCAGTTGGTGAAGGACAGCCGCTTGGGCTTTCACTTGGATTCGGAGGTCCTTATCTCGGATTCATGGCAAGTAAGGAAGCAATGATGAGAAAGCTTCCCGGAAGAATTGTCGGTGAGACAGTCGATCATAACGGAAAGACCGGATATGTATTAACACTTCAGGCAAGAGAACAGCATATCCGGAGAGAAAAAGCATCCAGCAATATCTGTTCAAACCAGGCACTTTGTGCACTGGCAGTCGGAGTCTATCTTGCAACAATGGGAAATGAAGGTGTCAGACAGGCTGCAATTCTGTCTATGTCTAAAGCACATTATTTTGCAGAGAAACTGGAAGAGATCGGTCTGACAGTTTGTAACCAGGCAGAGTTCTTCCATGAATTTGTCACCAGATCAGAAGTGGATTCGGATAAGATATTAAGAGCATTGGAAGAAGAAGGAATCCTTGGCGGATATCCGTTAGATGAGCATCATATTCTGTGGTGCTGCACCGAGGTCAATACAAAAGAAGAGATGGATCAGGCAGTCCATATCTTAAGGGAGGTGCAGGGATGTTAATATTTGAAAAAAGCAGACCGGGAAGAGGCTGCGACCTGTTACCGGCATCAGATGTAGAAATCTACTTACCGGAAGAAAAAGATAAAAGAGAACAGCCGCTTCACCTTCCGGAATTGTCCGAAGGTGAATTGAGCAGACACTATACAGAACTCGCAAAGAAATCACACGGCGTGAATGACGGGTTCTATCCACTTGGATCATGTACGATGAAGTATAATCCAAAGATCAATGAAGATATGGCGTCACTGCCTGGATTTACAGAAATCCATCCATTACAGCCGGAACATACCGTACAGGGGTGTCTGGAAGTCATCGGAGAGATTGAAAATTCCCTGTGTGAGATCACGGGAATGGATCGCATGACATTGCAGCCGGCAGCCGGAGCTCACGGGGAGTTCACCGGACTGCTTCTGATCAAGGCTTATCACGAAAGCCGATCAGACGAGAAGCGTACGAAGATTCTTGTACCGGATTCCGCACATGGAACGAATCCGGCAAGTGCGGCAATGGCCGGATATAAAGTTGTAAGTATTCCGTCCGCACCGGATGGAGGTGTAGATATTGAAAAATTAAGAGAGGCAGCAGGAGATGATGTGGCAGGATTGATGCTTACCAATCCGAACACAGTTGGTCTCTTTGATAAGAATATTCTGGAAATTACGAATATCATTCATGAATGCGGCGGTCTTTGCTATTATGACGGGGCGAACTTAAATGCAGTTATGGGTACGGTACGCCCAGGAGATATGGGATTTGATGTGATTCATCTGAATCTTCATAAGACATTCTCCACGCCACACGGCGGTGGTGGTCCGGGAAGCGGCCCGGTTGGATGTAAGGAAATGTTGTCTGATTTCCTGCCATCATATCTGGTGGAAGGGGAAGAAACATTACATCTGGAGAAACCGGAAAACAGTATCGGTGAGATGAAGAGCTTCTACGGTAACTTCCTTGTAGTGGTAAAAGCACTGACTTATATCAAAACACTCGGAAGAGAAGGTATTCCGGAGGCAAGTCAGAATGCAGTACTGAATGCCAACTATATGATGAATAAGTTAAAAGATCTGTATCCGATGGCATATGATGAGATATGCATGCATGAATTTGTTATGAGCCTTGCAGATCTGAAAAAGAAGACAGGTATTTCAGCAATGGATATTGCGAAAGGTCTCTTGGACGACGGTATTCATCCACCTACAATGTACTTCCCGCTGATCGTGGATGAAGCACTGATGGTTGAACCGACAGAGACAGAATCGAAAGAAACACTGGACGATGCAATCGCAGTATTCCGCAAATTATATGAACTGGCAGAGACAGATCCTGAAAAGTTACATCAGGCACCTGTGACAACTCCGATTACAAGACTGGATGAGGTCAATGCGGCAAGGCATCCACATCTGAGGTATGAGTTTTAAGGAAAAGTGAAGAGAGGAACAGCTATGGTCACAAAGCTTACATATATAGAAAGCGATCAGGTGAACCCATATAAGAATCTTGCAGTGGAGGAGTATTTACTCCTCCACTGTGAGGATAAAGAGTGTATTTTGTATCTCTGGCAGAATCAGAATACTGTTGTAATCGGGCGTAACCAGAACGCATGGAAAGAATGTAAAGTTACAAAATTAGAAGAAGAGAACGGTCATCTTGCGAGAAGACTTTCCGGTGGCGGAGCAGTCTATCATGATCTGGGAAATCTGAACTTTACATTTTTGGTAAATAAAGATGAATATAGTCTGGAAAAACAGTTACAGGTAATCATAAATGCAATGGGACGGTTGGGATTGAAAGCAGAGAAATCCGGAAGAAACGACATCCTGATCGATGGAAAGAAATTCTCCGGTAATGCATTTTATGAGCAGGAAAAACACTGCTATCATCACGGAACCATTATGGTAGATGTAAACAAGGAAATACTGTCCCGATATCTGACTGTATCCAAAGATAAGTTGAAATCCAAAGGTGTGGATTCTGTAAAATCCAGAGTGACAAATCTGAGGGAATATCTTCCGGAGCTGACACTGGAAGAGTTAAAGAAGGCACTTCGCGAATCTTTTGAAGAGGTTTATAATCTCAAATCGGAAGAAAAGAAGATGCAAGATCTGGATGCAGATGAGGTTGAAGAAAAGAAGGCACATTTTTCATCCTGGAAATGGCTGTATGGAAGAAAACTGGACTTCCAGTACGAGATGAGTCACAGATTTGCATGGGGCGGGATTACTATGCAGTTTCAGGTAGATGCAGGAAAGATTAAGGATGTGGAAGTCTATTCCGATGCGCTGAACATTGAACTGGCGGAGGCAATTCCAAAATTTTTAAAAGGAATCAAATACCGAAAAGAAACCATGTGTGTGCAGCTTGGATTATTCTGGTCGAAGGATGAGAATGTCGAAAATATGATGAATGATGTGATTGCCTGGATTCAGGAAACAGATTTATAGAAATGATAAGAAAACCTTGTAAAGATCACAGATTTTACAGGAGGAAATGAAATGAGCGGAAAATATGATGTTGTGGTAATCGGTGCCGGACCGGGGGGATATGTGGCTGCGATCAAAGCTGCAAAGCTCGGGCTTAAGACGGCGATTATAGAAGAACGAAGAGCCGGTGGAACCTGTCTGAACCGTGGATGTATCCCGGCAAAAGCAATGATCCATGCGTCTTCGTTATACAGAAAAATGCAGGAGGCAGAACGGTTCGGAATATCAGCTTCGGATGTAACATATGATTACGGAAAAATTGTTGCTTATAAAGAAGAAACAACGGACAAACTGGTGCAGGGAGTCGAGCAGCTTCTGAAGGCAAATGGCGTAGACGTATACGATGGAAAAGGTACGCTTCTGGAAGAAAAGAAAGTGCGGATCAGGAAAGAACAGGAAGATGTTGTGCTAGAAGGGGAAAATATTATCCTTGCCAGCGGTTCCAAACCATTAATACTTCCAATTCCAGGAATGGATGGTGAAAGAGTCCTGACCAGTGATGCACTCTTTGCGATGAAAGAAGCTCCGAAGAGTCTGATCATTATCGGAGGCGGTGTTATCAGTGTGGAATTTGCTACAGTATATGCGAACCTTGGATGCAAGATTACAATCCTGGAAGCAATGCCAAAGTTAGTACCGAATATGGATAAAGAGATCAGTCAGAATTTGAAGATGATTTTGAAAAAGAGAGGTATTGATATTCATACTTCGGCTGCAGTACAGGGGGTAACAACAGAAGACGGAACCTGTACCTGTCACTATATAGAGAAAGATCAGGAACAGGAAGTAACGGCAGATTACGTTTTGTGTGCAGTAGGACGTTGCCCGAATACGGATGGTCTGTTTGGGGAAAATGTAAAACCAGATATGGAGCGCGGCCGTGTGCTGGTGAATGCGAACTTTGAATCCAGCATCCCGGGGGTCTATGCAATCGGTGATCTGATCTTTGGTGTACAGCTTGCACATGCGGCAAGTGCCCAGGGAATCGTGGTAGCAGAAAAACTTGCCGGAAAAGAACCATCCATAGATCTGAGTATTGTTCCGGGATGTGTCTATACAGATCCGGAGATCGCATCTGCAGGAATGACAGAAGATCAGGCAAAAGAAAATGGAATTGCTGTAAAATGCGGCAAGTTCATCATGAGTGCAAATGGAAAATCTATCATTACGCAGGAAGAACGGGGCTTCATCAAAGTCGTAGCAGACGAAGCAACCGGCAAGATTCTGGGAGCGCAGATGATGTGTGCCAGAGCAACGGATATGATCGGAGAATTTGTGACTGCAATTACAAATGGGCTGACTGTAGAGCAGATGCTCAGAGGAATGCGGTCGCATCCGACTTATAATGAAGGAATCGGGGAAGCACTCGAGGAACTCGAAGGCGGCGCAGTGCATGTGGTGCCGAGGAAGAAAAAATAAATTGGGATTTAATTTATTAACGGGGAAGCGGCCTCTCAGTCCTTGAAGGAAACAATAGATAAGGCTTCTTGTTCAGGTTCCATACCATAAGAAACACTAAGAGAGTCAGAATCACCTAAAAGCAAAGG
>ENA-OQDT01000839-OQDT01000839.1-human-gut-metagenome-genome-assembly--contig:-NODE-839-length-19539-cov-2.538224_pt1 | contig 19539 bp, 21 predicted proteins | sample MGYA00242786_ERZ504617 | MGnify/ENA primary metagenome ERZ504617 (study PRJEB26092, sample SAMD00036337) | human gut metagenome | host: Homo sapiens | study: EMG produced TPA metagenomics assembly of...
CATGGAGTTCTGACCGCCCCGTGGCATCGCCTCTTCTTTAAGGAGGATACGGATAAATACGAGCTGCTGCACGCCGAGGACAGCTTTATCTTCCTGCCATACGGCTGCATGGTGGATGAATTCCAGCACATTATGTATCAGCAGCCAGATCTTACGCCGGATGAACGCAATGCCGTCTGGCTGGAGCTGGAAAAGAAATACCGCCCCTGGAACAAGTTCGGCGACCTGCCGTTCTATGGCCGCGGTGCAGGCTGGCAGCGCCAGCTGCATATCTTTGAATGTCCGTTCTACTATATTGATTACTGCCTGGCAACCGCCATTGCCCTGCAGTTCTTTGTGGCCAGCCTGAAGGACCACAAGGACGCCTGGCAGCGCTATATGAAGCTGACCAACCTGGCCGGTATGGCAACCTATACCGAACTGGCCGAAAGCGCCGGAATGAAAGCCCCCTTTACAAGGGCAGCCTGACCGAACTTTCCCGCGCGGTGGCGGATTGGATCGAGCAGCATCAGGTAAGCTAAAACAGAATAAGCATCACTTTTATGCCGCAGGCTGTGTGCCTGCGGCATTTTTGCTGCCATTTTTGAAGTAGTGGGAAAGAACCAGATAAAATATATTGATTGACATAATATTATATGATATATAATATATAGAACAAAATAATACCGGTAGAGCCGCCGCCACACGCAGCGGCCCTGCCGGAGATAGAACTGGAACAGATAGAGCTGAATCTGAACCTGGGCAGCGCCGACCTTGGTACACTGAAAGCCAAAAGCATACAGGCAGACCTTGCCCTCGGCAGCCTGTATGCGGATGAGCTGCAAACCGGGCAGCTGGATGCAACGCTTGCCCTGGCAGTGCAGAGCTTGGCACCGTGCAGGCAGAGCGCGTGACGATTGAAACGCCCAGGGCGATGTGACGATCAGCCGCCTGGTGGGGGCCAGCCAGGTGCAGGTAACCGACCAGCTGGGCAATATTGCCCTGACCCTGGGGGAAAAGGCAGACAGTTACAGCGTGCAGGCTGCATGCGGCCTGGGCAGCATTACGGTAAGCGGCGCCAAGCAGGCAAGCCCGTTACAGCGCCAACAGCAAAGCAGCCAACGCTGTGATTCTGGATGCCGCGCTGGGGGATATTACCCTGAACTTTGAGGAATGAGCGGGGAAAAGAGCATCACAGGTGCGGCATGCCGGAACGCGTTTGGAGCCCGTTCCAAACGGCGGACGGGTGCCGATGTGCAAAATGTTTTGATTAGTCATACTCTTGCGCCTGGCCATGGTGCAGTTTATACAACTTTTGCCCAAAAGGCCAAAAAAAGATTTAATGCAACAAATTTTGCATATTGTACGCGAATGTGGTACAATAACCAATAAGCAAATCAGGCAACGAAAAGGGTAAAGGAGAATTGCGAAATGGCGTATTATTTTAGTGAACCGTCCCGTACCTTCGGCGAGTATCTGCTCGTCCCCGGCTATTCCTCTTCGGAGTGCATCCCCCACGGCTGTCAGCCTCAAAACCCCCGCTGGTCAAGTACCGCAAGGGCGAAGAAGCCTGCCCCCTGACCATGAACATCCCCATGGTTTCGGCTATCATGCAGTCCGTTTCCGGCGAGAAGCTCGCCATTGCCCTTGCCAAGCAGGGCGGCGTTTCCTTTCATTTACGGCTCCCAGTCCGTTCAGTCCGAGGCTGATATGGTTCGCCGTGTCAAAGGCTTACAAAAAGGGCTTTGTTACCTCTGATTCCAACCTGCCGCCGGAGGCTACCCTGGCTGATGTGTTGGACCTGAAAACCCGTACCGGCCATTCCACCGTTGCCATCACGGCTGACGGCACCCCCCACGGCAAGCTGCTGGGCATTGTGGCATCCCGTGACTACCGCCTGTCCCGCATGAGCACCGATCTGAAAGTGACTGAGTTTATGACCCCGCTGGACAAGCTGGTTACCGCACCGGCCAACACCAGCCTGCATGACTGCAACGATATCATCTGGGATAACAAGATCAACTCTCTGCCGCTGGTAGACGAGCAGGGCAACCTGCAGTATATGGTTTTCCGCAAAGATTATGATTCCCACAAGGAACATGCCAATGAGCTGCTGGATGCCAACAAGAGCTATGTTGTCGGCGCCGGCATCAATACCCGCGACTATGCCGAGCGCGTGCCCGCCCTGGTGGATGCCGGCGTGGATGTGCTCTGCATCGACTCTTCCGAAGGTTACAGCGAATGGCAGTCCCGTACCATCGCCTGGATCCGTGAGCATTACGGCGACAAGGTAAAGGTCGGTGCAGGCAACGTGGTGGACCGCGAGGGCTTCCTGTTCCTGGCAAAAGCCGGTGCAGACTTTGTGAAGATCGGCATCGGCGGCGGCTCCATCTGCATCACCCGCGAAACCAAGGGCATTGGCCGCGGCCAGGCAACCGCCGTTATCGAGGTTGCCAAAGCCCGCGATGAATACTATGAGCAGACTGGCATCTATATCCCTATCTGCTCCGATGGCGGCATTGTGCATGACTACCACATCACCCTGGCATTGGCAATGGGCGCTGACTTTGTTATGCTGGGCCGTTACTTTGCCCGCTTTGATGAATCCCCCACGAACAAGCTGCGCGTTGGCGGCAACTATGTGAAGGAATACTGGGGCGAAGGTTCCAACCGTGCCCGCAACTGGCAGCGCTATGACCTTGGCGGTGCCCAGAAGCTGAGCTTTGAGGAGGGCGTTGATTCTTACGTTCCGTATGCCGGCCCGCTGGCCGATGGCGTGCAGACCACGCTGTACAAGGTGCGCTCCACCATGTGCAACTGTGGTGCGCTGTCCATCCCGGAACTGCAGCAGAAAGCCCGTCTGACGGTCGTTTCTTCCACCTCCATTGTGGAAGGCGGCAGCCATGACGTTATCCTGAAAAACAGCCCGAACAACGTTTAAGCTGTTCCGGGTTGGGGAACCACGGCCAGCAGAATTTGCGCTTGCAATCTGATAGGATTTGTGGTATTATAACCAACATGAGATGCAAAGGGGCAGCTACCAATACAGCTGCCCTTTTTTGCACTTTTGCGGGTTCAGGCGGTAACATTGTGCGTTTTAACCGCCTGGGGCCGGGGGTTCAGCCCCAAAACAATCAGGGGCGCGGCAGAATGGCTGCGCCAATTAAGAGAGGGAAAGAATTATGAAAAAATTTGCCTGCGCTGCGCTGAGCACTGCACTGCTGGCCAGCATGCTGGCTGCCTGCGGCAGCTCCGCATCCACCACCCCGGCGGCTTCCTCCGCTGATACATCCTCCGATACCGGGGCATCTTCCACCGAAGCTGCAGCAGATGGTTCGCTGCACGTTGCCATGAACACCGATATCCAGACGATGGATGTGCACAAGACCAACAACGACTACATGGTGCCGCTGAATATCTTTGACCGCCTGTTTGAGATCAAAACCAATGCGGACGGCTCCACTGAGCTGGAGAAGAGCCTGGTGGAAGACTACACCGTTTCGGACGACGGCCTGACCTATGATTTCACCCTGCGCAGCGGTGTTACGTTCTCTGACGGCACCCCGCTGACCGCCAACGATGTCAAGTATACCTTTACCCGTATGCTGGCCCTGCCGGACAGCGTGCAGACGGATTATGGCTCTGCCATTGCCGGTGCGGAAGCTGTGATGGATGGCACCGCCACCGACCTGGAAGGCATTCAGGTGATTGATGACACCCACTTTACCGTTACCCTGTCGGAGCCGTTTGCCGGTTTTCTGTATGAGCTGGCAACCGCTTCCTGCTCCATCATGAGCGAGAAGAACGTGGAGGAAGCAGGCGACCAGTTTGGTATGGACTGCTCCAAGACCATCGGCTCTGGCCCGTATGTGGTCACCAGCTGGACCCGCGACAGCAGCATTGTGCTGGATGCCAACCCCAACTACTGGGGCGAAAAGCCCAGCGTGCAGCATGTGGAAATTTCCATCGTGCCGGATTCTTCCACCATGAGCATGATGTTCCAGAACGGTGAGCTGGATATCCTGGACTGCGATTACATTGACGCTGCCGTTGTCAACTCTACCTACAAGACCCAGTATGCCGATGATATCGTAACCTCCAACCGTCTGGGCACCACCTACATGGCTCTGAACGAGAATGTGGAGCCGCTGAACGATGTCAAGGTCCGCAAGGCCATCCAGATGGCCATTGACCGCCAGACCATCCTGGATACCGTGTATAACGGCGATGGCAACCTGGTGGACGGCATTTACCCCAAAGGCCTGATCGGCTACACCGAGGACAACGAGGATTGGCTGAAGTACGACCCCGAACAGGCCAAGAGCCTGCTGGCCGAAGCCGGTTACGCGGATGGCTTTACCATGGAGATTGCTGCCGATAACTCCAGCAGCGATTCCACTCTGCTGGTCATCCAGATCGTGCAGCAGTACCTGCAGCAGATCGGGATTAACGCCGAGATCAAGAGCTATGACCCCGCCAGCTGGCTGGATCTGCGCAAGAGCGGCGATATGGTCAGCTTTGTCAGCTCCTGGACGGCCGACTATAACGACCCGGATAACTTCATTTACACGTTCTTCGGTACCCCCGAAAAGAGCAATGTGCGCAGCCTGAACTACTTTAACACCGACGTTATGAGCCGTGTTGCTGCCGCCCGCGGCATTGTGGACGACACCGAACGCCTGACCGAGTACGCCGCGCTGGAAAAGCAGATCGTGGAAGAGGACGCTGCATGGGTACCCATGTTCAGCCGTTCCCACCTGTTTGTTAAGGGCGACCGGATCGCCTCCTTCACCCCGCACTGGGCCGGTTATAACGATACTCAGTATATCAACGTTACCTTGAAGTAATTTTTGGACAAAAAAAGTTACAAATAATGCAATGCAGGCTGCGACCACAGGTTGCAGCCTGCAATTTTTATGTTATAATTTTAATGCTTGTATATTTTACAGCATAAAAGTGTAAAAATATACAGTCGCTCAAACAGACTGTCCATAAGGTAAAACTGCATTCTGCCTGGCAGGGACCGTAAGGGCGCACATTGTGCGCCCACGAACCTGAAAACTTAGGGCAACACCGCACAATTCCCGCCTTGCGGCTTAAGCACCGCTCCGGCAGCTGCGGCACGGCATCTGCGTTGCCAAAATGCTCGATAAGACATCCAGTATTATCTGCGCTTTTGGCTTGGCATCTGCCGCACCTCGCTCGCCGTATCGGCACTTAGAATTATGCGGTATTGCCTTAGCGCTTTTTATAAAAGCGCTGCGCCGAAGCAACGCCTGCAGGGAAAATGATATTCACCTGCACAGAGCATGGTTTTAACCGATTGGCAGCTTGGAAACAGCGGCTGTGAGGGACAAAAGGGGAGTGACTCCGTGTGAAAAGCGTGATAAAGCGCATTTTGGGCACCATTCCGGTGCTGATCGGCGTGGTACTGCTCATCTTCATCATGCTGCGCATTGTTCCCGGCAATGCGGCGGCTATGCTGCTGGGTGAACATGTGGACCAGGCCACCATTGACCGCCTGACTGAAGTGATGGGGCTGGATAAGCCGGTGATCGTGCAGTTCTTTGACTATCTGGCCGGGGCGATCCATGGGGACCTGGGCATCAGTTATAAATATAACCGCGCTGTTACCGATATGATCATAGAGGCGTTCCCCTACACGCTGGAACTGGCCCTGCTGGCGGCGCTGTTCGCCTGGGTGCTGGGCCTTGGCACCGGTATTATAGCAGCCATCAGGCAGAACAGCCTTGTGGACCACCTGTTCATGGGCGTTTCGCTGGCTGGCGTTTCCATGCCTATTTTCATGGTGGCGCTGCTGCTGCAATACCTGTTTGCCTTCAAAATCAAGGCATTCCCGCTTACGCTGGATGGTACCTTCCTTTCCATGATTCTGCCCGCCATTGCCCTGGGCTGGAACAGCGCAGGCAGCATTGCCCGAATGACGCGCTCCAGCCTGCTGGAAGTGATGCAGGCGGATTATATTGATACCGCCCGTGCCAAAGGCCTGCGCAAGCAGGCGGTCATTCTGGGCCATGCGCTCCAAAAACTCCATGCTGCCGGTCATTACCATGATGGCATTGCAGTTCTCCGGCATGCTGTCCGGCGCAGTTATCACCGAGAGCATTTTTGCCATTCCCGGCATCGGCCGCCTTGCCACCACAGCAATCCAGAACCGTGATATGCCGGTGCTGCAGGGGACCGTGCTGTTTACCACCGTGCTGGTCATTGCAGGCAACCTGATTGCGGACCTGCTGTATTCTGTGCTGGACCCGCGCATCAGAAAGGAGGCATAAGCCATGGCAGACGAAATGTTGAAAAATGCCCAGCCGCAGGAATTGGAAAGCCAGATCGGCGAAGAGGACGGCCTGAAAGAACAGCTGCTGCGCATGTGCCGCCAGAACAAGCTGGCCGCCTTTTCGGCTGTGCTGATTCTGGTTGTCATCCTGATGGCTATTTTTGCTCCCGTTCTGGCCCCCTATGGTGAGGCTGAGCAGGACTTGATCAGCCGTTTGCAGGGCCCCAGCGCTGCCCACTGGTTTGGCACGGATGAACTGGGCCGCGATGTGTTCTCCCGTATTCTGTATGGTTCGCGCCTTTCGCTTACCATCGGTATTCTGCCCAGCATCATCTCGCTGGTGGTGGGCATCTTCTTTGGCCTGCTGGCCGGTTACTTTGGCGGCTGGGTGGATTATGTCATCATGCGCCTGGCGGATATCATGCTGTCCATCCCATCCCTGCTGCTGGCCATGGTGGTTATGTACACCCTGGGCCAGTCCACAGTCAACCTGTTTATCGCGCTTTCCCTCACCAGCTGGGCCAGTGTGGCCCGCGTGGTGCGCAGCCAGACCCTGAGCCTGAAGGAGAGCGAATATGTTGAGGCTGCCCGTTCGATCGGCGTCAGCAACGGCAAAATCATGCTCAAGCATATCCTGCCCAACTGCATTCCCTCATTGATCGTTCTGTTTACCCTGAATGTTCCCTCTGCCATTCTGTCTGAAAGCTCGCTGAGCTTTTTGGGCATCGGCGCACAGCCCCCGGCAGCATCCTGGGGCCTGATGGTCAACCAGTCCAAGCAGTTTTTGTTCACCCAGCCCTGGCTGGCCCTGGCACCCTGCATTGCCATTATGATCGTGGTGCTGGCGTTCAACTTTTTGGGTGACGGTCTGCGCGATGTGCTGGACCCCCTACATGAAGAACCAGTAACGGCGGGGGAGAAGTAAAAGATGGAAAATAATAATAATGTTCTGGAAATCCGCGGCCTGAACTCCTATTTCTTTACCGAAAAAGGCGTGGCCCCGGCGGTGGATGGCCTGGACCTGGATATTCCCAAGGGCAAGATCATCGGCCTGGTGGGGGAGAGCGGCTGCGGCAAAAGCATGACCGCCAAATCCATTATGGGCCTGCTGAAATACCCCGGCCGCGTGGCGGGCGGCAGCATCGGTTGTAGATACACGGACCGTGACCGACGAGCTTTCGGATAAAGAGCTGCGCAAGATCTGCGGCAATGATATTTCGATGATCTTTCAGGAGCCGATGACCAGCCTGAACCCGGTGCTCAAGGTGGGCCGCCAGGTGCGCGAAACGCTGCTGGTGCATAACCCGACCATGAGCAAGGCGGAAGCCAAGCAGCGCGTGGTGGAAATGTTCCAGCGTGTTGGCATCCCCGAAGCGGAAAAGCGCTATGACTGCTACCCGCACGAGCTTTCCGGCGGCCTGCGCCAGCGCGTGATGATTGCCATGGCCATGGTATGCAAGCCCAAGCTGCTGATTGCCGATGAGCCCACCACCGCACTGGATGTGACAATTGAAGCCCAGATCCTGCGCCTGATGAAGGAGCTGCGGGACGAAACCGGCATGAGCGTGCTGATCATCACCCATAACATGGGCGTTGTGGCGGAAATCTGTGACTATGTGTATGTCATGTACGCAGGCAAGATCATGGAACAGGCCGAAACCTTTGAGCTGTTTGACCATACCATGCACCCCTATACCAAGGGCCTGCTGGATTCCATCCCGCGCATTGGCCAGAACGCCGAGCGGCTGCACACCATCCCCGGTGTGGTGCCCAACCTGCTGCACCTGTCGCAGGGCTGCCCGTTCAGCAACCGCTGCGAATATGCCACCGACCAATGCCGCACGGAAAAAGCGCAGCTGCATCCCGTTGCACCGGATCATCAGGTGCGCTGCTTCCGCTGTGAGGAGGAACATCAATGAGCGAGGTAAAACACGAAGTTCTTTTGCAGGCAAAAGGTATTTATAAAAACTTTGAAACCAGCAAAAAAGACCAGGCCGTCCATGCCCTGACCAATGTGGATCTGACCCTGTACCGCGGCGAAACGCTGGCCCTGGTGGGGGAGAGCGGCTGCGGCAAAAGCACCCTGGGACGCACCCTGATCCGCATGCTGCCCGCAACCAGGGGCAGCGTGACCTTTGAGGGGCAGAACATCACCGCCATGAAGGATAAGGAATTTGCCCCCCTGCGCCGCCGGATGCAGATGGTCTTCCAGGACCCGTATGCCAGCCTTGACCCGCGCATGAAGGTGCGGGATATCATTGCCGAACCGCTGGAAACCTATCATGTATGCAAAACCAAAGCCGAAACCACCCACCGCGTGCTGGAATTGATGCAGGCTGTTGGTGTACCGGCAGAGTTTTTGAACCGTTACCCGCACCAGTTCAGCGGCGGCCAGCGCCAGCGCATCGGCATTGCCCGCGCCATTGCGCTGCAGCCGGACCTGATCGTCTGCGATGAACCGGTCTCCGCATTGGATGTTTCGGTGCAGAGCCAGGTGTTGAACCTGCTCAAGGACCTGCAAAAGCAGTACGGCCTGACCTATCTCTTCATCGGGCATGATCTTTCTGTCATCAACTTTATTGCGGACCGCGTCTGCGTAATGTTCCTGGGCCATGTGTGCGAGGTTGCCACCAAGGAAGAGCTCTACAGCCGCCCCATGCACCCCTATACCGCCTTTTTGATGGATGCCATCCCGCAGGCGGATCCACACCGCCGCAACCAGCACCGCCGTGTGCTGATGGGCGAAGTGCCCAGCCCGGTCAACCTGCCATCCGGCTGCTGCTTCCATACCCGTTGCCCTTACGCAACGGAGCGTTGCCGCACCGAGGTTCCGGAGCTGCGGGAATGGGATGGCCGTATGGTTGCCTGCCACCGCGCGGGCGAAAACTGGGACTGAGATAACACAGTGAGGAAATAACAATGCAGGCAGTAATCAACGTGGCCATAGCGCCGCTTACCACAAACCCGGCCCTCTGGGCGCAGAACCCGCAGCAATCCCGTCTGGTGGATGAGCTTTTGCTGGGCATGCCAGTGGAAATTACCGGCGAAGCCGAACAGCACATGGTACCGGTACGCACCTTTTACGGCTATACCGGCTGGGTAGCACAGGATGCCTTGCTGACTGGCCCCAAGGCGGAAGAATGGCTGGTTCAGCCGCAGATGGTGGTCATAGCCCGCTGGGCTGATGTGCTGGCGGAACTCCGTGTGCAGGGGGCCTGCGTGGCTGCTGGCCTGCCCTTGGGCACCCGCGTGGCCGTGCAGGGGGAGCCGGAAGACGGCTGGCAGGCCGTAACGCTGCCGGATGGCCGCACCGGTTACCTGCGTGCGGACGCGCTGGCCCCGCTGTATACCCAGCCCTGCGAGCAGGATCAGGAAAAGCTGCGTGCAGCCATTGCCCAGGCAGCCAAGCGCTACCTTGGCACGCCCTACCGCTGGGGCGGCAAAACCCCGGCGGGCATTGATTGCTCCGGCCTGTGCAGCATGGCATACCTGCTGTGCGGTATTTCCATCTGGCGGGATTCCGAGCTGAAAGAGGGCTACCCCATCCATCCGGCCCATGTTTCGGATATGCGCGTGGGAGATCTGGTGTATTTCCCCGGCCATGTGGCACTCTATCTTGGAAATGGAGAGTACATTCATTCCACCGCGCGAGCAGGGGATAATGGCTGTTGTGATCAACAGCTTTTACCCGGATTCCCCCTCTACCGCCCTGACCTGCCCAAGCAGATCACCGCAGTAGGCTCCTACTTTGCCCGCCGGGAGGCAACCTGATAAAATTGAAATGAAGAAAAGCGCCTCTCTGTGATAGGAACAGAGGGGCGCTTTGATATGGGTTTTATAATAAATGCGGTCAAAAGTGCGGTCTAAGCAACAGTCCGCAGGACTGTTGCTTGCCGCCTTCGGGCGGCCGACCTGTTCGAACCCTACCAGTTCCAGCACAAAAAAAGACCCGCAACCTCAGTTGCGGATCTCTTTTGGTGGGAGCTGGTGGATTCGAACCACCGAAGCATTAAGCAGCAGATTTACAGTCTGTCCCCATTGGCCACTCGGGAAAGCTCCCATATTCATTTGTGCCTCTGCCTTAACAGCGCTTGATTATTATAGCAGGATAAGATGGAAAAAGCAAGCCCTATTTCAAAAATATTTTTGTAAACGGCGGAACGGGAAACGGACGGCTGCGGTGGCAAGTGCCTTGCAATCCGCCCAAAACAATGCTACACTGAAAGAAAACAATCAGGACTACAAGGAGATCACCATCCAGAGCATTCAGCGCATGCAAATTCTGCACCGTGGTATTTTTATGCCTGCTTTTGACCGCATATTGCAACTGGCCCGCATGGAAGAGATGGACTGCGAGTTTGTGGAAGTGACCGCCCACGAAGGCGCCCGCCCCACCCATGCGGTTTGGCAGGGCGGGGTTTACCACCGCGGCGGCGCTGTGGTGAAGGACGGCGAGCGGTACGATGATTTTGAAACCGCAACCGGGTACGGCACCGGGCCCGGCCTGTGCGGCTGGAACTGCCGGCACAACTTTTACCCGTTCTATCCCGGCGTATCTGTCCGCAATTACACGGATGAACGCCTGGCCGGGCTGGATGCCCGCGATATTCCCTACGGCGGCGGGCTGTTCGCAAGGCATTCAAACACCGGGCAAACCACTGGTATAATGAGAGTGATTCCACCGAGGATGACGAACGCACGGCATCCGCGTTCCGCATCGGCCATCGGGCTGGTACTGCGGTACTGCTGCCCTGTTCGACTCCTCAGCAGCTCACGGAGCACCAAAACAAAAACACCCGCCGGGGTACGGCGGGTGCTTTTATTTTGGTGGAGCTGACGGGAGTCGAACCCGTGTCCGAAAAGAAAGCGGTTAGAGTATCTCCGGGCGCAGTGCATTTATTAAGATTCCCGCAGTGCGAGCGAGTGCACACGCTTGACACATTGGTAGCTTCATAAATTCATGACAGGCGGCAAAGCTTAGGCCCGTGCACGTTCAGTACCTAATCGACGCCCTGACCCTGTGCGGTACTAAAACAGGCAGGACGGTCGTGCCTAATTAGGCAGCGACGGCAACAGTATAATCGTTGTCAGTTAATTTTGTTTGGCACTTTTATCGTGGTGCACCGCCACGGCCCGCTGCTCACGCCTCTCTCTCCCCGTCGAAACCATTACAGCCCCATAGAAGCGCTATGCGGCAGAACCACACAGCGTGGGAAAACAAAAGTGTGTGCGCGAAAGAATTATCTTCTTGTTTTGATTGCGCGGTCAATATCGCGCTTGGCGTCCCGTGCGGCGGCATCAGCCCGCTTATCGTACAGCTTTTTGCCTTTGCACAGGCCCAGTTCCACTTTTACACGCCCCTGCTTGAAATACAGTTGGAGCGGCACCAGTGTGTACCCCTGCAGTTTGATCTGCTGTTGCAAATGGCGAATCTCGCTTTTATGCGCCAGCAGGCGGCGGGGGCGGCGGGGATCTTTATTAAAGATATTCCCCTGCTCATATGGGCTGATGTGCATACCTTTCAGGATGAGCTCACCATCATCAATATCTGCCCAGGAATCCTTCAGGTTGACCCCGCCGGCACGCAGGCTTTTGACCTCGGTGCCGACCAGTTCAACGCCGGTTTCCAGCGCTTCGATGACGAAATACTCGTGGCGCGCTTCACGGTTTTGGGCAATCACCTTTTTGCCGGGCTTTTCCTGTGCCATCAAGCGCACCTCCTTTCAAAGCCGTTTTCCCCTGCGGCACGCAAGTCCATTTCGCTAAGGGGTATACAGTATAACGCAGTAAAATCGTTTTGTCAAGCCAAATCGGGCGTCACATTTCGCCGCGGCCTTCCATAGCGCGGTACAAAGTGGTTTCATCAGCGTATTCCAGGCTGGAACCAACCGGCAGGCCATAGGCAAGGCGGGTGGTTTTGATGCCCAGGGGCTTGATGAGCTTGGCCAGGTACATGGCGGTCGCCTCGCCTTCCACCGTGGGGCTGGTGGCCATGATGACTTCCTTCACGGTGCCGTCCAGGCGGGCCAGCAACTCCTTTACGCAAAGCTGATCCGCGCCAATGCCGTCCATGGGGGAAATCAGGCCATGCAGCACATGGTACAGGCCGTTGAACTCATGGGTGCGTTCAATGGCTTTTACATCCCGCGGGGATTCCACCACGCAGATCACGGAGCGGTCCCGTTTGGGGGAAGCGCAGATGCTGCACACCTCGTTGGCGGTATAATCCTGGCAAAGGCGGCAGCGGTGCAGCTTGACCTTGGCGTTTTCAATCGCCTTGGCCAGCTCCATGGCCTGCTCATTGCTCATGGACATTACCTCATAGGCCATGCGCACGGCACCCTTGCGGCCAATGCCGGGGAACCGGGCAAACTGGTCCGCAAGGTTTTCAAGGGGTTCGGCGTTCTGCATGCAGCGGCCCCCGATCAGCCCAGGCCGGGGATATTCATGCCGCCGGTCATTTTAGCCATTTCTTCGTCAGAATCCTTATCCACTGCGGCAACCGCGCTGTTGACAGCTGCAGCGATCAGGTCTTCCAGCATTTCCAGATCATCCGGGTCTACGGCTTCGGGCTTGATCTTGATGGCGGTCACTTCGTGCTTACCGGTCATGGTAACGGTAACCATCTCGCCGCTGGCTGTGCCGGTGTATTCACGGGCTTCCAGCTCGTCCTGCTTTGCGCGGATCTCATCCTGCATTTTCTGAACCTGACGCATCATTGCCTGCGGGTCGGGGCGGCCATAGCCTTTGGGAAGTCTTGCTTTCATAGGTAATTCTCCTTATTATCCATATTGTTATCGCCCGGCGCTGCCGTCGGGCGGCACACCGCAACACTGCGGTTGACAGCAACATTATTTATCTTCTACCACTACATCCACGCCAAGGTCTTTCATCTGGCGCAGGGTCTCTTCCACATCGGCCGCGGGGGCGTTGGATACAGCTGCAGCGGTTTTTTCATACGGGCCGATGCCGCATTTGATGTGGGTGACCTGGTAGATATATTGTTTGATGTTTTTGCTGGTTTCTTTGCTGCGGCGCATAAAATCGCGGAAGTCATCGCTGCACTCGATCAGCACGCGGCGGCCATCGTAATAAGCCTGGGTTCCGCGCAGGTAAGAGTTCAGCATGGGGTCGTTTTCCGCAATCAGCTCCAGCACCGCCTGCCACTGGGGGAACAGCTGCGGCTCTTTTGCCACGGTGCGCACCGGTTTGGGGATGGGCACATCCGCCGCGTACACCGGCTGCTGAGCCGGGGTGGGCTGCTGCACCGCCGGGGCGGCGGGGGCAAGCTCCGGCTCAAAGGGCGGGGTCTCCCCTGCTATGGGTGCGCTGAACGGCGGCTGTTCCACGGTAGGCGGAACCGGCTGGGCTGCCACAGGCGGCACGGGGGCCGATGCCATTTGCACCGGGGGCACCTGCTGCGGGGCGGCGGCAAAGGGGGCCGGACTGGCTGCTGTAACCACCGGACGGGCGGGCACGGCGGCAGGCAGCGCAACAGGCACTGCTTCCGGCTGGGTGAGCGAGAAAACCGCCAGTTCCAGCTCAATGCGCTGGTCCGTACCGCGGGCCATCTTTTCCAGCGCGGCGCCAAACGCATTGACGGCGCGTACCGCTTCCGCCTGGGGGAAATCTTTCCGCGCAGCGTAGGCAGCTTCTTCTTCGGGGGAAGTTCCCGTCAGCAGGTCGGTGCCGCCGGGCAGGGCGCTGAGCATCAAATTGCGGTAATGCCCGGCCAGCTCCATACAAAGGCGGCGCATATCCACGCTTTGCTGGCGCAGGGCGGCAATCTCCTGCAAGGCTTTCACAGCGTCCCGCGCGGCAATGGCATCACTGATCTCAAACAGATATTTGCGGTCCGTCACGCCCGCCATGCGGCGCACCAGCGCTTCATCCACAGTGTTGGAAACACCGGCGCAGGTATCCAGGATAGACAGTGCATCACGCATGGCGCCATCGGCCAGGCGGCCGATCAGCTCGGCGGCGTTATGGTCCAGCTCAATGTTTTCCTGCCCGGCCACATATTCCAGCCGACCGGCAATTTTATCCGCCGTAATGCGCTGGAAGTCATAGCGCTGGCAGCGGCTGAGGATAGTAGCCGGAACCTTTTGCACTTCCGTTGTGGCAAGGATAAAGATCACATGCTCCGGCGGTTCCTCCATGGTTTTCAGCAGGGCATTGAACGCCGAGGTAGACAGCATGTGCACCTCGTCGATGATATATACCTTATACTTGCACACGGCAGGCAGATAGGCGGTTTCATCGCGCAGGTCACGGATGTCATCCACGCTGTTGTTGGAGGCGGCATCAATTTCCGATACATCCAGAATAGTGCCCTCATCAATGCCTTTGCAGACAGCACATTCACCGCAGGGGTCCGGGCTGGTGGTATCCAGGCAGTTGACCGCTTTGGCAAAAATTTTGGCGCAGGTGGTTTTGCCGGTGCCGCGGGTGCCGGTAAACAGGTAGGCATGGCCAATGCGCCCGGCGGCGATCTGGTTTTGCAGGGCCGTTACGATGGCTTCCTGGCCAACAACATCCGCAAACTTGCGCGGACGCCACTTGCGGTACAGCGCACGGTACAATGCAACCACCCCCTGTAAAAATATTTTTGGCGGCATAGAAAAAGGGACAAGGCCCGCGCGGGGTGTGCCCCGCGGCTGCGCTGCTTTGCATACGAATGTGGACTGACCGCAGCACCAGGAGACCACCGCTTAATGCTGCTCGGTTCCCCGCCTGACATGGTTCACAGGGCTCCTGCGCACGGGGGCCCACATCCGTATGCAAAACAGCGCAATATACAGCCCTGTCCGCTTTAAGTATTATTACTATACCGTTTGGCAAATTGCAAGTAGCGGTTGGGGGCTGGGGCAGAAAGTTTTTGTTAAAAAGATTTGAATAAAAATCCAATTAAAAAGTTCTCTCTTCATCGTTTTAGGGCCATGCACATCCCTGTTTTACACCACCAACACCGAATCCACCTTTTTGCTGCAGAACGTTGCCATTACCAAACCAGCGTGGACACCAGCGCCGCCGCCACAGCAGACAGCTGGAGTGATTATGAGGTAGAAAAGGCGTAACTCACTCTTTTATCTTCTTGATTTCTTCTTTCTTCAATTTTTCCAATTTCCTCATTTCTTATTTTCACACTCTTTTCGTTCCTATTTCGCCATTCCCCCTTTCCAAATAAAAACAGCAGCACACCGGCTTCCCTATTTTCCGGGAAACGGTGTGCCGCTGTTTTATTGCGTTATCGCATTTAATTTTTTCTTATAGCAAAATACCAGCTGAAACGTGAAAGTCAAAACTTGATTCAATCAGCCAAAAATCTGTTTGGCGTAATCGGCGCTGGCTTTGGCGTCCTTGGCATAAAAATCGGCACCGATCTGTTCGGCGTATGCCTTGGTCAGCACAGCGCCGCCCACCATGACCTTGCAGGGCAGATTGGCCGCGTGCAGGGCTTCGATGGTGGCCTGCATGTTGGGCACGGTGGTGGTCATCAGGGCTGAAAGCCCCACCAGCGGCGCACCGGTCTGGCGCACGGCTTCCACCACGCGCTCCGGCGGCACATCGCGGCCCAGATCCAGCACGTCATAGCCATAGTTTTCCAAAATCACGCGCACAATGTTTTTGCCAATATCGTGTACGTCACCTTTACGGTGGCGATCACAATACGGCCTTTGCTTTCACCCTGGCTGCCGCTGGCGGCAATGGCGGTTTTGATCACTTCAAAAGCAGCCTGGGTCGCCGTGGCGGATTGCAGCAGCTGCGGCAAAAAGATGGAGCCTTTTTCAAAGGCATCGCCCACCACATCCAGCGCGGGGATCAGCGTTTCGTTCACCACCTGCAAAGGCTCGCGGGTTTTCAGGGCTTCCTCTGCAGCGGCGCGGGCTTCGTTTTTCAGGCCGCGGCGCACGGCTTCAAACAGAGCATCGGCCCCTGCTGCACCGCCCGCCGGGGCAGCGGCATCAGTTTTTGCCACCTGGGAGGTCTGCACCTGCACATTGGCATAGGCGGCAACGTAATCATTGCACTTTTCGTCCTGGCTGGTCAGCACACGGTAGGCGCGCACGGCGGCCATCATTTCCGGCGTGTTGGGGTTCATGATGGCAAGGTCCAGCCCGGCCTGCATGGCCAACGTCAGGAAAGTGGTATTCATGTAGCCGCGGCAGGGCAAACCAAAGCTGATGTTGGAAACACCCAGCACGGTGCGCACGCCCAGTTCCTTTTTGCACATGGTAATGGCTTTCAGGGTTTCGGCAGCGGCGCTCTGCTCGGCAGAAACCGTCAGCGTCAGGCAGTCGATATAAACATCCCCGCGGGGAATGCCGATAGCATCCGTTGCGGCCACAATGCGTTTGGCAACCTCAAAGCGGCCCTCTGCCGTTTTGGGAATGCCGTGTTCATCCAGTGCCAGACCAACCACGGCGGCGCCGTACTTTTTGCACAGGGGCAGAATGCTGTCCAGCACCTTCTGCTCGCCGTTGACCGAGTTGACGATCGGCTTGCCGTTATAAATGCGCAGCGCGCGGGCCAAAGCATCTTTGTTGGAAGAATCCAGCTGCAATGGCAGGTCGGTGATGGATTGCAGCTCCCGCACCAGCATTTCCAGCGTGGCGGGTTCGTCAATATCCGGCAGACCGGCGTTCACGTCCAGCAGCTCGGCACCGGCTTCGGCCTGGGCTACGGCCTGGGCGCAGGCATAGGCGCTGTCGCCCTCCCGCAGGGCCTGCTGCAAGCGCTTTTTGCCGGTGGGGTTGATGCGCTCGCCCACCACGGTAATGCCGTTTACCTCCACGCAGCGCACGGGGGTACACAGGCGGCTGCGCACAATAGGGGTTTTGGCGGCGGGGGTTTATCCTGGGTCAGCTCTTTCAGCAGGCGGATGGATTCCGGCTCAGAGCCGCAGCAGCCGCCCAGCATGGAAATTCCGGTGGGCAGGTAGGCGGCCATCTCAGCGGCAAACTCCGCCGGGGTGATATCATAGCTGCCGTCCAGGTTCGGCAGGCCCGCATTGGGCTTGACAAACACCGGCATACCGGCGGGCACCACACGGCAGAGCCGCTGAGCAAAGGGCAGGATTTCCTTGGGGCCCAGCGAGCAGTTGATGCCCACGGCGTCCGCACCAAGGCCGGCGGCGGTAATGCCGTAGCTTTCCACGGTGCATCCGGTAAAGGTACGGCCACGGGCCTCAAAGCTCATCGAGGTAAACACCGGCAGGTCACTGTTTTCCTTTGCGGCCAGGATGGCGGCTTTCAGCTCATACAGGTCGGTCATTGTTTCCAGAAAGACGAGGTCTGCCCCGGCTGCGGCACCGGCGCGCACCATCTCAGCAAACTGGGCGCAGGCATCCTCAAACGGCAGGGTACCGGCCGGGGCCAGCAGCTCGCCGATGGGGCCGATATCCAGTGCCACCAGGGCACCGGTTTCCTGCGCGGCGGTCCGGGCACATGCGATGGACGCTTCGATCACCTGCTGCACAGTATAGCCGGTTCCCTTCAATTTACGAGGGTTGGCGCCAAAGGTGTTTGCCAGCAGGATATCCGCCCCGGCGCGGGCATAGTCCCGGTGGACGGCAGTGAGCACATCCGGCATGACAAAGGCGGCCAGTTCCGGCTTTTGTTCTGTGGTCAGGCCGCGCAGCTGCAGCTGGGTGCCCATGGCGCCATCCAGCATAATAAAGCGGCGGCGGGCAAATACTTCCTCAATTTTCACAGGTGGTTCCCCTCTTTCTGTATTCACACTTTTCGCGCAGCAGGCAGTGCCCGCACCCGGCGCGGGCCCCCGTTACCGGGTGGTCCGCCACGCCAAGGATGGCTGTTACGCTTTTGCGCGGGGTCAGCAGATTTTCCGGCGTGACCGCCATGCCAAGGCCGCGCACGGTATCCAGCGCAATGGCAAACGGCTGCTGCAAAGTCAGCGGGCAGTCCCCATAGCCGGGGGAAAAACGCCCCGTCAGGTAGTGCCCCTGCGCCTGCACGCTGGCGCGGATCTCGGCTTCCAGCGCGTTGCACAGCTCTTCCATCACAGCGGAAGCCATCGCATCCACCACAGCGGCCAGGGCAATATCCGTCAGCTCCAGGCGGCGCATCAGGGTATCAGCCCCGCTGCCAAGGGTAACGGCCATCAGCACCATGGCATCGCAGCCGCGCAGGTGGCGGGCAATATCATTCCCGGCGTTGTGCAGCGGCAGGGCGGTCAGCGGCAGCTGTTTCCACACGCCGCGCGGGGTGGCGGCGGCGCGCAGGGCGTCCTCGGCTTTTTGCAGCAGCACCTGGGATGCAGCATCCGGCTGCCAGCCCCCTGCCCCCAAAGGGTAGCGAAGGGGTTTTCGGCGCGGGGTATCGTTTTCGCGGGTAGGCTAATTGCACAGCGTTTCACTCTCCCTCTATGGGGCCAACAGGCCGATTACAGCAGGTCCTTGATGCCCTCATACACAGCGGCGGCAACCTTGGCGTCATTCATGGCATACAGGTGCACACCGTCCGCGCCGCCCTCGATCAGATCTCGCAGCTGCTGCACGGCATAGTCAACACCGGCAGCATACAGGCTTTCGGGGTCGTCCTGGTAGCGGGAGATCATGCGGGTAAACTCCGAAGGCAGGCTGGCGCTGGAAAGTGCCACCGTGCGCTCGATCTGGCTGCGCTTAACGATGGGCATAACACCGGCAGACACCGGCAAAGTGATGCCTGCGCGGCGGGCCAGGTTCAAAAGCGATAAAGTGCATATTATCAAAGAACAGCTGGGTCAGCAGGTGGGTGGCACCGGCCTCCTGCTTAAAGCGCAGGTTGGCAACATCCTGGGCCAGGGTAGCGGCTTCGGGGTGACCTTCGGGGTAGCAGGCAGCGTGGATATCAAATTCCGGCTGGGTCTGCCACACAACTGGGCCAGGTCGCTTGCGTGGGCAAAGTCCGGGCTTTCGGGGCGGGTGGGGGTGCGGTCGCCGCGCAGGGTCAGCACGTTGCGCACACCGGCGGCATTCAGCTGGTCCAGCAGCTGGGCGGCCTTTGCCTTATCGCTGCCCATGCAGATCATGTGGGCCAGTGGCTCTACGTTCAGGTCGTTTTTCAGGAATTCGGCCACTTCCACAGTGGAAACGCCGCCCGTGGAGCCGCCTGCACCGTAAGTAACGCTGATAAAATCCGGGTTAAGGGTGCGCATGGTGCGCAGGGTGTCCTTCATTTTATCAAAGTTGGCGGTCTGCTTCGGGGGGAAGCACTCGATGGAAAACACGCAAGGCTTGCGCTTGAACATCTGGGAGATCT
>ENA-OQDT01000840-OQDT01000840.1-human-gut-metagenome-genome-assembly--contig:-NODE-840-length-19524-cov-3.965819_pt1 | contig 19524 bp, 17 predicted proteins | sample MGYA00242786_ERZ504617 | MGnify/ENA primary metagenome ERZ504617 (study PRJEB26092, sample SAMD00036337) | human gut metagenome | host: Homo sapiens | study: EMG produced TPA metagenomics assembly of...
AGTGCCACATTGCCAATGGAATAATACGCATACACTATGCAGACGGAACTTCCCAAGCAACGGAGTTGACCAATCCGGACAACTGGTGTCCTATAGAACAAGATTTCTATGTGGACGGCAAAGCATTCCAAGCAACTGCTCCCCGGCCGTACCGTCTGCACTTGAAAAAGCGGTAAAGTAAGCCGTGATCTGGGTAAGGAACTCAACATCACTGGTGTATATGGACGTGAGATAGAAGGTGGTGCAGGCATATTGCTCGATATTCCTTTGGATCATTCCAAGGAACTAAAAAAGGCTGACCCTGGAAACCCTGTCCAATGATGTGGTGATAGGAATCATGGGAATCACTTTGCAATAACCACGTGTTATTCAATGCGGAATTACGTTAACTTGAACCGGCGTAGTTCCGCATTATTCATCTTTGGCACACTACGTAAATGTTCCAAAGTCACTCCTTGAATGTGTGCCTGTACCGCCCTGTTTATCAGTCCATGCCCGACTGCCAACACCTGTTTTCCATCATATCGCTCTTTCAAGTAGTCCACAAAACGCCCCGCACGCTCATACAGCATTGCCTCCGTTTCCACATCTGCCGGAAAATGTTGCAAATCAACTTCTTTAATGGCAAGACCTGTCCAACTCCCCCAATCGATTTCACGCAACAAGACCGTTTTCTCCCAAGGCAGGTTCCGACCTTCCACCGCGATACGGGCCGTATCCACACACCGTTTCAAATCACTACTGACCACTGCATCCAAAGAGATATTCCGCAAAGTATCACGCAGCGCTTCAGCCTGTGCTATTCCTTCAACAGTCAGCGTGCCCGGCATATGTCCTTGGAAAATACGGGCGATATTCTCTTCTGTCTGCCCGTGACGGGCTAAATATAAAGTTATCATCTTTTTTAATGCAAAGATAATGCTTACCGGCCAGATTTACTTCAAAAGGGCAACCTTCTTATTCTCCTTTCCAAAGAAAAGCAATCTTCAGACAGATGATAAAAAAATAACAATCTTGCCTATAAAAGTATTCTCCCCGTAGATTAAGGGGGTTCTTCCGTACAGTTAAGGCCTTTCATGCGGTAACCTACTACAGACTCCGTCAGTAGACTGTACAGTCTGTTACATCAGACCGTACGGTCCACTACAATAGTTTATACAGTCCATTATCGGAGTCTGTAGTAGGTTACCGTATGAAAAAGCTTAATCATGCAGTAGAAAAGACTTAGTATACAGGGGAAAAAGGCTTAAGTATTCATCAAAAGCAGACAGCCACCTTCGAAATGTCACTCCGCCTGCAAGCTACAAATTATCCACCGTATCTTCCACTTCTATCACCCAGTCCCCGATAGTACGGGTGGCACTGTCGAAATTAATCCCCACCTTCACGATGCGCCTGCCATCCTTGCGATAAGGAACAGCATACAGCCTGCTGTTTATCTGCGCCAATGCCTCCCGGGCCGTACCGTCATATTTAAATTCCAGCACATAAATGGCATCCTGCATCTTTATGACCACATCCGCACGCCCCACCGCACTTTTCACCTCGCTGTCCACATACATCCCCATCAGACGGAACAACAAATAAAAGATGGTCTGGTAATGCTTCTCCGTCTTGTTCTCCAAATCATTGGGAATGGAAGCAAAGAAAGAACGCGTACGTTCCAAGCAGCTCTCTATATCTCCCTTACGAAGATCGCGAATGAAGGAAACGACATAAAAAGTCTGCTCTGACCCGGCAACTCAAGGTAAGCGGGCAACAGGGACTCGATGAAACCTTTACGCACCTCCCCGTTGGGATAGGCCAGCCGGTACACCTGGAACTCGGGATCATATCCCTTGATCGTCAGGTAACCACTTTGATATAAAACGGGGATAGGACTAGTTACACGTTCCGTCGGGGCATCAAACTGCTCGTCTGTAGCCTCCACCCCCTCCAGCTGGCGCACGTCAAAATCCGTTTCCTGCAACAAATCAATCAAGAAAGTAGGAGTGCCGGTAGAGAACCAGAAATTCTTGTACTCCTTTGCATCAAAGGCATTGAACAGACTAAAAGGATTGTAAATATCCTCACAATGCTTGCTGAAATGATACCCGTCATACTGCCGCTTCAGATGCGCACAGGCAGCTTCATACGTCTCGCCGTTCGCCAAAGCCATCCGCTCAATGTCCGGACGAAGCTCGTCCAGCAACTCCCGCTCGGTGATGCCGCATATCGCGCTGAAGTCATCCCGCATACTGATGTTCTTCAAATTATTCAGCTCACTGAAGATGCTCATCTGGCTGAACTTGCTGATTCCCGTGATAAAGAGGAAACGAAGGTATTGCCCCAATCCCTTGAGAGGACTGAAAAACTTACGCAGTTCATTCCGAAGCTCCTGCTGCAAGGGGATGTTGGAATTACTGTCCAAAAGAGGAGCGTCGTATTCGTCAATCAGGACAACGACCGGCAGACCGGTCTGTTCATACGCACGACGGATCATACCTTGCAGACGAGCAGCAGGAGTCTTTTCCTCCTTTTCCGCCCCATAAACCTTTTCACAACGAAGTAAAAACAGATTCAACTGTTCCTGCAAATCGAACAGGGTAGTATATTTAGTCAGACTGAAATCAATATGGAATACCGGATACACGTTCCAGTCCTTTTCCAGACGCTCCATGGCCAGCCCCTTAAACAAATCTTTTTTCCCTTGAAAGTAAGCCTCAAGAGTGGACACCAACAAGCTTTTCCCAAACCTCCGCGGACGGCTCAGAAAATACACACTGTCCGTGTTAGCCAATCGGTAAACCAGTTCGGTCTTGTCTACATATACACAATTCCGGTTACGCAACTGCTCAAAATTCTGTATACCTATGGGGTATCGTCTGTAATTTTCTTCCATATTCTCATTGTTTTCTAATTCTGCTTATGGGATAGAAACAAAGATAGCTGTTATCCGATAAAACACAAAAACTTTTCATTTGTTTTTAATAAAGCCCCAACAACTTAAACTGGTGATGATAAGGTAAAGAGCCGTTAGAAATATAAAATCATCTCTCTTTTATTGCAGATAATCAAAAAATAAATTACTTTTGTTTCACTTAAAACGAATCAATAAACAACTTAAATAACAGAACAGTATGATAGACGCAAAAACTTGCATCAACGACGCACAAGAGAAAATGGACATGGCCGTTATGTATTTGGAAGAAGCCTTAGCGCACATTCGTGCAGGAAAAGCCAGTACCCGGTTGCTGGACGGCATTCGTGTTGACTCTTATGGAAGCATGGTTCCCATCAGTAATGTAGCTGCCGTGACTACTCCCGATGCACGCAGTATCGCCATCAAGCCATGGGACAAAAGTATGTTCCGTATCATCGAAAAAGCTATCATGGACTCTGATCTGGGCATCACTCCCGAAAACAACGGTGAAATTATCCGTTTGGGTATTCCGCCATTGACAGAGGAACGCCGCAAGCAACTGGCCAAACAATGTAAAGGCGAAGGCGAAACCGCAAAAGTAAGTATACGCAACGCACGCCGTGACGCTATAGACACACTGAAAAAGGCCGTTAAAGAGGGTATGCCCGAAGACGAGCAAAAGAATGCGGAAGCCAAACTTCAGAAAGTACACGATAAATATATCGCGAAGATTGAAGAACTTCTGGCAGAGAAAGATAAAGAAATTATGACGGTTTAATGAAGAACTTAAAATAATGAAGCAATAATAATGAAGAAGGAAGAATTGTCCTGCACAGCCTTGCTTTTGTCCGTGCGGTCCAATTCCTCTTTCTTCATTTTTCATTCTTCATTTTAATTTATGAAAGGACTAGTAATAAAAAACACAGGCAGCTGGTATCTTGTCAAAACAGAAGACGGACGTACCATCGAATGCAAGATCAAAGGAAATTTCCGTTTAAAGGGTATTCGGAGTACCAATCCCATTGCTGTAGGAGATTATGTACAAATCATTATCAACAATGAAGGAACCGCCTTCATCAGTGAGATAGAAGACCGCAAGAACTATATCATCCGGCGCGCCTCCAACCTTTCCAAACAATCGCACATACTGGCAGCCAATCTGGATCAATGTATGCTGATTGTTACAATTAATTATCCCGAAACCTCAACTATATTCATTGACCGTTTTCTAGCCACCGCGGAAGCATACCGTGTACCCGTCAAACTGATATTCAATAAGACAGACAGGTATAATGAGGATGATACACGCTATATGGATGCTCTGATAAACCTGTACACATACATCGGTTACCCTTGCTTCAAAGTTTCCGCACTGAACAACATAGGTACAGATGAAGTGAAAAAAGACCTGGAAGGGAAAGTCACTTTGCTTTCCGGCAACTCAGGAGTAGGGAAATCAACATTAATCAACGCCATTTTACCTGAACAAACTTTGAAAACAGGTGAAATATCCGATTACCATAACAAGGGAATGCATACCACAACCTTTTCCGAAATGTTCCCGGTAGACGGCGGCGGATACATCATCGACACTCCGGGTATCAAAGGTTTCGGAACATTCGATATGGAAGAAGAGGAAGTAGGACATTACTTTAAAGAAATATTTGAATATTCCGCTCATTGCAAGTATGGAAACTGCACCCACAGGCACGAGCCCGGATGCGCCGTACGCGATGCAGTGGAGAAACATCTAATCAGCGAGTCACGCTATACTTCTTACCTGAATATGTTGGAAGACAAGGAAGAAGGCAAGTATCGCGCCGCTTACTAAAAACCACAACTTTATGAAAAAACACCTCTTAGCTATTGCACTGTTTGCATTATGCACCACCGGGCTGAATGCCGACTTCTCCTAAAAAAGTAGCTCCTGAAAAAAAAGGAGTAGAAACCATTAACCGTGCCACAGCCGAAGCACATATCGGCTTTTTGGCCTGTGACGAACTGGAAGGACGCGAAGCCGGATGGAAAGGTGGACGCATTGCAGGCAATTATATCATTTCCTGCCTGAAACAGATGGGAATAAAGCCACTGGACGGAGACTATATACAGCCCTTTGACGTGTATCATGCTGAACGGCAAGTGAAAGGGAAACGCTGGCAAGTACATCCCGATTCTATTGCGGAACTGAAAAAAGTGGTACATCAAAAATTGGCATTACGTAATATCTTAGGTAAAATAGAAGGAAAGAATCCAAATGAAATTGTCATTATCGGTGCACATTACGACCACATAGGCTACGATCCGATGCTGGAAGGAGATCAGATTTATAACGGTGCAGATGATAATGCATCAGGCGTTCAAGCCGTATTACAGGTAGCCCGTGCTTTTCTTGCTACCGGCGAGCAGCCGGAACGTACCGTTATCTTCGCTTTTTGGGATGGTGAGGAAAAGGGATTGCTGGGCTCCCGTTATTTCGCCATGAACTATCCGGATATTAAAAAGGTAAAAGGCTATTTGAACTATGACATGATAGGACGTAACAACCGGGAGGACCAGCCCGATTATTTCGTTTACTTCTATACCGCAGCCCATCAGGCCTTCGGTGACTGGCTGAAAAAAGATATTGAGGATTACCGCTTGCAGTTATCCCCTGACTACCGGGCTTGGGACAATCCGGTGGGAGGCAGCGACAACGGCACGTTCGCCAAACTGGGAATACCTATTATATGGTATCACACTGATGCCCATCCCGATTATCACCTTCCGGGAGATGAAACACAGAAAATCAATTGGCTGAAGATAGTCGATATAACCAAAGCCTCTTTCCTTGCGATGTGGAAACTGGCAAACGAAAAAAAATATTAAAAAAGAACGTGGCGTTTAAACTGAACGCCACGATTTTTTTTATCTAATCTTACATTAACGTATTTATTAAACCCATATAGAAAGGCACATGAACAAACGAATCAAATGGGGCATCATTATATTAATCGGAGCCGGCTTGGCCGGACTAGGCATCTATCAATTTACCCCTCACGAAAATGAAGAACTGACAGCCGCCGACGCGTTGCCTAAAGAAAACAAGCAACGCACATTGAAAGTCAATGCACAAGTCATAAAACCACACTTGCTGACAGATGAAATATTGGTGACCGGACGCCTGGTTCCTGACGAAGAAGTGAGTCTGTCATTTTGAAACCTCCGGAAAGATCACCGATACTTTTTTTCACAGAAGGCACATTGGTAAAACGAGGAGAATTACTTGCCAAAGTAAACGACCGGCAGTTACAGGCTCAGTTAAAACGTCTGGAAGCACAAATACCTTTAGCCGAAGACCGTGTGTTCCGCCAAAACGCCCTGTTAAAACGAGATGCGGTCAGTAAAGAAGCATACGAACAGGTAAAAACCGAACTTGCCACCCTTAACGCTGATATCGAAAATATCAAAGCCAACATTGACATGACCGAACTCCGCGCACCATTCGACGGTATCATCGGATTGAGGCAGGTCAGTACGGGAGCATACGCCTCCCCCACCACTGTAGTAGCCAGACTGACCAAAGTGACTCCATTGAAAGTAGAGTTCGCTGTACCGGAACGTTATGCCCGGGAAATTAAAAAAGGGACTAACCTGGAGTTCAAAGTAGAAGGAAAACTGGATACCTATCATGCACAGGTTTATGCAACCGAATCCAGTATAGATATGGAAACCCATTCATTGAACATCCGTGCCATCTACCCCAACCGCAACGGCGAACTGCTGGCAGGCAGATATGCAGATATTCAATTAAAACAAAAAGAAATAGAAGATGCGATAGCGATTCCATCCGAAGCGATTGTCCCCGAAATGGGTAAAAATAAAGTATTTGTTTATCGTAGCGGAGTTGCAGACCCTGTAGATGTTATTATAGGACTCCGTACCGAAGCCGAAGTACAGATTGTACGAGGATTGTCTGTGGGTGATACCATCCTGACATCGGGTACACTGCAATTACGTAAGGGAATGCCTGTGGAACTTCAGGCCATTAACTAACAACTTAAAAAATACTTTTATGAATATTTCCGAACTTAGTATCCGTAGGCCTGTGCTCGCCACCGTGCTTACCATCATCATATTACTTTTCGGACTGATCGGTTACAATACATTGGGAGTCCGCGAATATCCTTCGGTAGATAATCCGATCATCTCTGTTACCTGTAGTTACTCGGGTGCCAATGCCGATGTAATCGAGAATCAGATAACCGAGCCTTTGGAACAAAACATCAACGGTATTCCGGGAATCCGTTCTTTGTCCAGTGTCAGCCAACAAGGGCAATGCCGTATCACAGTGGAATTTGAATTATCCGTCGATTTGGAAACTGCCGCCAATGACGTACGTGACAAAGTGTCCCGCGCACAACGTTACCTGCCACGCGACTGTGACCCTCCTACTGTATCCAAGGCTGATGCCGATGCAACGCCTATCCTGATGGTAGCTATCCAAAGTGACAGCCGCTCTCTGTTGGAACTGAGTGAAATAGCAGACTTGACCGTAAAAGAACAACTGCAAACCATTTCGGATGTAAGCAGCGTATCTATTTGGGGAGAAAAACGTTATTCCATGCGCCTATGGCTCGACCCCACCAAGATGGCAGGATATGGCATTACTCCGGTAGATGTAAAGAACGCGATAACCAATGAAAATATAGAACTCCCCTCGGGCAGCATTGAAGGTAATACCGTAGAATTGACCTTACGCACCATGGGACAAATGCACACCGCTAAAGAATTCAATAACATCATATTAAAAGAAGTAGGCGGAAGAGTGGTCCGTTTCAGCGATATCGGTTACGCCGAACTAGGTCCGGCAGATATCAAGAGTTACATGAAAATGAACGGAGTGCCGATGGTAGGTGTCGTTGTCATTCCACAACCCGGTGCCAACCATATCGAAATCGCCGATGCCGTATACCAGCGTATGGAGCAGATGAAGAAGGACTTGCCCGACGATGTGAAATACAGCTATGGCTTTGACAACACTAAGTTTATCCGCGCTTCCATTGATGAAGTAAAAAGTACGGTGTATGAAGCGTTCGTACTGGTTATCATCATCATTTTCCTGTTCTTGCGCGACTGGCGCGTGACACTGATTCCCTGCATCGTGATTCCGGTTTCATTGATCGGAGCTTTCTTTGTGATGTACATAGCAGGTTTCTCCATCAATGTGCTGACCATGCTGGCGGTGGTATTGTCCGTAGGTTTGGTAGTGGATGACGCCATCGTTATGACAGAGAATATCTATATCCGCATAGAACGAGGCATGCGTCCGTTCGAAGCAGGAATAGAAGGGGCAAAAGAAATTTTCTTCGCTGTTATCTCCACCACTATCACCTTGGTGGCAGTGTTCCTGCCCATCGTATTTATGGAAGGAACCAGCGGACGTCTGTTCCGTGAGTTCAGTTTCGTTGTGGCAGGTTCGGTCATCATTTCTTCCTTTGCCGCATTAACGTTCACCCCTATGCTGGCAACCAAGCTATTGATAAAACGGGAAAAACAGGGATGGTTCTACCAAAAGACAGAGCCTTTCTTTGAAGGTATGAACCGCATATATGCCCGTTCACTGAACGCTTTTCTTAAAAGACGCATATGGGCAATACCTGTTACAGTGATTATGTTGATAGCCATCGGAGTACTTTGGGTCCAGATACCCGCTGAAATGGCTCCGATGGAAGACCGGTCGCAAATAAGTATCAATACCCGTGCAGCCGAAGGCGCCAGCTATGAATACATCCGTGATTATACGGAAGATATCAACAATCTGGTAGATTCTATTATACCCGATGCCGAATCTGTAACCGCACGTGTTTCCAGTGGCAGTGGAAATATACGTATCACATTGAAAGATATCAAAGATCGTGATTACACCCAGATGGAAGTTGCCGAACGTATCTCACAGGCCATCCGCAACAAGACGAAAGCACGTGCCTTTGTGCAACAACAGTCTTCTTTCGGCGGACGGAGAGGAAGTATGCCCGTACAATATGTACTACAAGCTGTCAGTATAGAAAAACTGGAGAAAGTATTACCGGCTTTTTTAAGCAAAGTATATGACAACCCTACTTTCCAGATGGCGGACGTGGACCTGAAGTTCAGCAGCCCGGAAATGAGAGTGAATATTAACCGTGATAAGGCAGGTACAATGGGAGCCACCGTGCGTGATATAGCCGAAACACTGCAATACGGTCTCAGCGGACAACGTATGGGCTATTTTTATATGAATGGAAAACAATATGAGATTTTGGGTCAGATAAACCGCCAACAACGTAATACACCGGCCAATATCAAATCTATTTACATACGAAGCGACAAAGGGGAAATGATTCAATTGGACAATCTGGTAGAATTTGTAGAATCCGTAGCTCCTCCTAAATTGTACCACTACAACCGTTTTATTTCCGCTACCGTATCTGCCGGACTGGCAGATGGAAAGACCATCGGACAAGGCTTGGAAGAAATGGATAAAATCGCCGCCCAGACTTTGGACGAAACCTTCCGTACCGCCTTGTCGGGAGACTCCAAAGACTATCGGGAAAGTTCATCCAGCCTGATGTTTGCTTTCATTCTGGCATTGATACTTATCTATCTTATTCTGGCGGCACAGTTCGAAAGTTTCAAGGACCCTTTCATCATCATGCTTACCGTTCCTCTGGCCATTGCAGGAGCACTGATTTTCATGTATACCGGTGGCATTACCATGAACATATTCAGCCAAATCGGTATTATTATGCTGATTGGTCTGGTAGCAAAGAATGGTATCTTGATTGTGGAATTTGCCAATCAGAAACAAGAATCCGGTGAAAACAAGATGCAGGCCATACGGGATGCCGCTTTGCAACGCTTGCGCCCTATTCTCATGACAAGTGCCTCTACCGTATTAGGCTTGATCCCGCTGGCATTCGCAACAGGAGAAGGCGCCAACCAACGTATCGCCATGGGTACGGCTGTTGTGGGAGGAATGTTAGTATCTACTTTCCTGACCATGTATATCGTACCGGCTATTTATAGTTATATATCTACCAACCGAAACGTTAAAACAGAAACTGTATGAAACGAATCATTATAACTTTATGTATCTGTACTGCATGGGTGGCTTCCACCTATGCGCAATATCCTTATACGCTGAAAAAATGTCTGGAGGAAGGACTTGCAAACAATTATTCCATACGTATCACCCGTAATGAAGAACAGATCAGCCATAACAATGCCACATTAGCAAATGCCGGTTATCTGCCGACTGTTGATTTGTCTGCCGGATATACAGGAACGTTGGACAATACGGATACCAAGAGTAGAAGTACAGGCACCACAGCCAGTGAACGAAACATCTACGACCAAACCTTAAAGGCCGGACTGGATGTAAACTGGACTCTGTTCGACGGATTCAATATCAGCACCACCTACAAAAAACTGAAGGAACTGGAACGCCAGGGAGAAACCAACACGCGTATTACCCTTGAAGACTTCATAGCGGGACTCACTGCCGAATACTATAATTATGTACAACAGGAAATACGTCTGAAGAACTTCCTTTACGCTGTGTCTTTATCCAAAGAACGCCTGCGCATTGTAGAAGAACGATACCATATCGGTAATTTTTCCCGGCTGGATTATCAACAAGCCAAAGTGGACTTCAATGCAGACAGTGCACAATATATGAAACAACAGGAACTGGTGGTTACCTCACGTATCAACCTGAACGAGTTAATGGCCGTACAGGAAGTCAACCGACCGCTACGTGTCAATGACTCCATTATAACAGTGAATGATGCGCTGAATTACGATGAATTATGGGAATCCACCCTCAAGACGAATGCCAACCTGCTGAAAGCTGATCAAAATACAACAATTGCCCAATTGGATTACCGTCAGGTTCTATCCCGTAATTATCCCTATGTAAAATTGAACGCCGGTTATGGCTATACATTCAACAAATATGAAACAAACGCCACCAGCCGGAGAAGCAATTGGGGACTAAACGGAGGAATTACCGTAGGCATTAACCTATGGGATGGTAACCGTCGCCGTGAAAAGCGCAATGCCAGCCTGCAAATACGTAACTCGCAACTGGAAAGAGAACAGCTGGAATTGGGCTTGAAAGCGGATTTAAGCAATCTGTGGCAGGCCTATCGCAATAATTTACGTTTATTAAATTTGGAACGCCAGAATCTGGTTGCCGCCCGTGAAAACCATGAAATAGCCAAAGAACGTTATCTGCTGGGAGATCTCTCCGGCATCGAGATGCGTGAAGCCCAAAAGAGCCTGCTTGATGCGGAAGAACGTATTTTGTCTGCTGAATATAACACCAAAGTCTGTGAAATTTCCCTGCTCCAACTAAGTGGAAGAATAACGAAATATCTCGAATAATCGTTATAGCCTTTACTTATAGCTTGTAATTCAGGGCAGTTATCCGTACCTTTGCACACAATTATCACTAAATATGTTGTAAAAAGATATGGGATTATTTATCAAGAAGCCTTTTGCTGCATTACAAGCCGAAGCCAATGAATCTGGAAACAAGACCCTGAAAAGAGTCTTGGGACCATGGAGCTTGATCGCATTAGGAGTAGGTGTTATCATCGGTGCCGGATTATTCTCCATCACCGGAACAGTAGCCGCAGGATACACAGGGCCTGCCATTACTTTATCTTTCGCCATAGCGGCAATAGGTTGTTGCTTTGCCGGTTTATGTTATGCCGAGTTTGCTTCCATGATACCTGTAGCAGGTAGTGCTTATACATACTCATATGCTACAATGGGCGAACTTATAGCATGGATTATCGGCTGGGATCTAGTATTGGAATATACTGTTGCCGCTACTACCGTCAGTATCAGCTGGAGCAGATATCTCGTTGTTTTTCTGGAAGGAGTGGGGATAAATATCCCCCATGCACTTGCTGCTTGTCCCTGGGACGGAGGTATTGTGAATATACCAGCCGCACTGATTGTAGTGCTGATGAGTATTTTTCTGATTCGTGGAACAGAAGGAAGTTCTATCTTTAACGGCTTCATTGTGTTCCTGAAAGTGGCAGTGATTCTTATTTTCGTTGTATTAGGATGGAAATACATTAATGCAGAGAATTATGTTCCTTATATCCCTGCCAATACTGGTACTTTAGGCGAGTTCGGATTCTCGGGTGTATTGCGTGGAGCAGCGATTGTATTTTTCGCCTTTCTTGGTTTTGATGCCGTAAGTACAGCCGCTCAGGAAACAAAAAATCCGAAACGGGATATGCCCGTCGGCATTCTAGGTTCCCTGCTGATTTGCACCATTCTTTATATGGTGTTTGCTTACGTAATGACGGGAGTTGCCCATTATTCTGACTTTGCAGGACAACAAGGTATCGCACCTGTTGCCGTAGCGATTGACCACATGGGACATGCAGATGCCACAGGAGTAATTCATCCGGATTATCCGTGGTTGAACCGGGCCATCGTACTGGCTATCCTGTTTGGTTACTGCTCGGTTATTATGGTAACTTTGCTAGGACAAAGCCGTGTATTTCTAAGTATGAGCCGCGACGGACTGTTGCCTCCTTTCTTTTCAAAGATTCACGAGAAATACCGGACACCGGCACACAGTAATTTGTTATTCATGGTCATTGTAGGAGGGCTGGCAGCATTTGTTCCGGCACGTGTAGCCGGAGAAATGACCAGTATAGGTACCTTATTCGCCTTCACATTGGTTTGCGCGGCAGTATTGATCGTGCGTAAAAGTATGCCTGACGTACATCGTGCCTTTAAAACTCCTTTTGTTCCCACGGTACCGATTTTAGGCATCCTTACCTGCCTTTGTATGATGTTGTTTCTTCCGGCTGACACTTGGATCCGATTGGTATTATGGATGCTGATAGGTCTGGATGTTTATGCCTGCTATGGAGTAAAACACAGCAAGCTGGAGCATAACGTAAAACGACGCAAAGGACTCACCATATTGAATATGACAGGAATCGCCCTGTCTGTACTTTCAGTTATTACAGGATTGTGGCATCAACAGACAGTAGGCTGGGAAGAAGACAAGACATTGCTCGCTATTTCGTTCGTCTTTGCGTTCACACATTGCGCATTCTATATGGTACGTATCTGGAAACAGACATCCGAGAAGAAGAAGTAAGCGTTTTCCACACGCTATCTGTTTCCATAACTTTCATTCACCGTAAGGGGTAAATTCAATCCACCCCCTACCGTGAATAAAGTTATCATAGTTTCATACCCATCGGTTCTGAACCCATAATCAAGCCTTATAACCTATGAAAGTCTTAAGTTATCCATAGTAGAAAGAACATTTAAAAAACTTCTTCAAAAATGTTTTTAGCTACTACCACAGTATTTCCTTCAGGAATTGAGGAATAGAATCCTGTTTCTTTAGTCCATGCTTCTTCCAAGGTATAAAATCAAGTTCCTCCGGTTGCTTTCCATCCAGGACACAAGCTAAATAATCAAAATAAGCCTTCCATCTCATAAAATAGAAATCTTTCAAAATGCCATTCCATTCTTTATGAGCATAATCACGAAGTCCGCCTTGATCTGCCGCTACACGATTTCCCCATGTAGTAATCTGAACACGTGCATTCCATTCGTATAATGCTTTTTCTTCCTGGGTCTGTCCTGCTGAACGTGCCGCTTCAAATCCAAGTTCCAACCTTGAATTCTTTCCGGGTACCCAACAACTGGTCTTGCAATAGAATAAGATGCAGAAAATGCTGTGAAGCCAACTCAAATACTTGCTTGTCTCCTGCCCGGAACGCAGCCGTTACCACTTTTTTGCATCAAACGCCCCTTTTCTGCCAATGCCTGCCGGAGCACATCCACCAAATCGAATTCAAAATTATTATTACCCTGATATTTATCAGCCACAGAAACCATCAGTCGGGCAGCCTCTATCACATCCTGCGGATTATAGTATTCTTTCATCTCCGACCAACTGGATACCTGATATACATCCAACCCCGGACGAGCGCAGAATACCGACTCATGCGTTCCCTGTTGTATTTTCTCCTTGGGACTATTATAAATACCGTTACCTAATAAATCCCAAACTTGTTGCAAAGCCTCATCCTCTACCCCATAACGAGCATATACGTATCCTTTCAACCACTCATCACGAGTAAACCGATGTTCACGCCATGGCAATTCCATCACCAGCTCATACATAACCGGATTGTTCTCAATACCTTCCGGAGTCATCCCTACTCCACGCAATGTCCTTCCGGCATGAACATCTGCTTTCGCGTCATAAAAGCCATCAATCAGCGCATCCATTTTACCATGAAGCCCAATGTTACCACCAAAATTCAACAACATGCAGTACACCCACTCATGCTGCCCGTATCCTCCTTTGCGACACCACTCTGACGCCGGGTCCCCCCATTGCGGACGGCATTCGCTATGCAAGTCCAAGACTAACAGGTCTTCTGCTTCCAGATGCTCTATCATCGGAGTACGAGGATTGTCCTGCCATGCCTGAGCCACCCACACAGCATCCGGATTTGTTTTTTTCATGGCTTTCATGATGGCTTTACCGGCTGCATCCAAATTTACTCCTTGAGTACTTCCCCCTTCATGAAACGGATCAATAGCGTAAAAAACCTGTTTTTCCATACAGTTTTGTCAGTTCTCTATAATACAAAGCAGAGATTTCTTCAAAGCGCTCATCCTCCGGCTGTAAAAAAGGCAGGACGATGATAGCTGCACCAAAAATCCGGGATCAGCAACATTCAATCCTAATTTCTCCTTTGCATTATGAGGAACCATGCCACAATATCCCGGCAACACAGGTTCGATGCCATATTCACGCATTCTTTTTACAATCTTCTTCTGAAGTTTTTCCTGACGGGTATACCAACTTTCAGGATTAGGTCCTCCCCACCCTTCCAGATTATTCATCAACCACCAAGCTGTAAAACCCGGTCCGGCTACAAATTCATTAATTTCATCCTTAGTATATCCCAGTTTTAGAAGTACATTTCTCCAAACCGACTCAGTCCCTGTCAATGCCAGGGAAAGATTGATACCGTGAAGCGCCATCCAATCTATCTCCTTTTCCCAACGCTCCCAGTCCCAAAAAGCCATGGAATAAGAGAAAGTACAATAATTCAGATCATAACGATAGGGCAGATCCGTTTCATGCCGTTCCTTTTTAGTCACAGGGGGCAAAACAGCAGGCAGTTTTGCAGTCATTCCATTCCAAGAAAGATGTATGCCTGCATAATATTTCAAATACCAATTCAATCCGGTAGCAATATTTACATAGTCATTACCCCGGATAATTACTTTATCACCTTTCTGATCGAGTTCAAAAAAATCAGTTTCCGATTTCTGACGTTCAATAATAAATTTGGAGGAAGCTCCTTTGTCGATGCGCTCTAATAATCCTGTAACAGGAGAAGAAAATAAGTTGCTTGTCATCCATAACAGCACAAACAACAATCGTAGTTTTTTCATCATATTATTAAGGTAACGGATAACACCAATTAAATAAAAAACAGAACAGCCCCCTCGCCTTTAAAGGGAGGAAGGCTGTATTAGTATTATTACGGAATAATTTAATTATTTACAATTTCCAAGGCAACGCGGCTTCAACTGCTTGAAGAAGTCATTACCTTTATCGTCCACCAAGATGAATGCCGGGAAATCTTCCACTTCAATTTTCCAGATAGCTTCCATACCCAATTCCGGATATTCCACACACTCAATGCTCTTGATATTATTCTGAGCAAGGATAGCAGCCGGACCACCAATAGAGCCCAGATAGAAACCGCCATACTTCTTACAAGCATCCGTTACCTGCTGGCTACGATTACCTTTTGCCAACATTATCATGCTACCGCCATGTGACTGGAACAAATCCACATACGGGTCCATACGTCCTGCTGTAGTGGGGCCCATAGAACCACAAGCCATACCTTCCGGAGTCTTTGCCGGACCGGCATAATAGATAGGATGATCTTTGATATACTGCGGCAAATCTTCGCCACGATCCAAACGCTCTTTCAATTTAGCATGAGCGATATCGCGACCTACAATAATGGTTCCGTTCAATGACAGACGGGTAGCTACCGGATACTTGGTCAATTCTTTCAGGATATCCGCCATCGGTTGGTTCAAATCAATCTTAACCACATCGCCTTCACCGGCTTCACGGAGTTCTGCCGGAATCAGCTCACCCGGTTTATCATCCATCTTTTCAATCCAGATACCATCTTTATTGATCTTACATTTTATATTACGGTCAGCAGAACAGGAAACGCCCAGACCGATAGGACAAGAAGCACCGTGACGAGGCAAGCGGATGATGCGGACATCGTGAGCCATATACTTACCACCAAACTGTGCACCCAAGCCAATCTTATAAGCTTCTTCCAATACTTGTTTTTCCAGTTCCACATCGCGGAAAGCACGCCCGTATTCATTACCGGTAGTAGGCAACTCGTCATAATAGTGAGTAGAAGCTAGCTTAACAGTCAGCAAGTTCTTCTCTGCCGATGTACCACCGATTACAAATGCAATATGATAAGGAGGACAAGCAGCCGTACCCAAAGTCTTCATTTTTTCAACAAGGAAAGGAACCAATGTAGCCGGATTCAATACAGCTTTCGTTTCCTGATATAAATAGGTCTTGTTCGCCGAACCACCACCTTTAGTCACACAAAGGAACTTGTATTCCATACCTTCAGTAGCTTCCAAATCAATTTGTGCAGGCAGGTTACATTTGGTGTTCACCTCATCGTACATAGTCAAAGGAGCATTCTGAGAATAACGAAGATTTTCTTCCGTATAAGTCTTATAAACTCCCAAGGAAAGGGCTTCTTCATCACAATAGCCGGTCCATACCTGCTGACCTTTCTCACCATGGATAATAGCAGTACCCGTATCTTGACAAAGAGGTAATTTGCCTTTAGCTGAAACTTCCGCATTACGCAAGAAAGTCAATGCTACATACTTATCGTTATCACTGGCTTCGGGATCACTCAGAATCTTAGCAACCTGTTCATTGTGTGAACGGCGAAGCAAGAAAGAAACATCACGGAAAGCAGCGTTAGCCATAGCAGTCAGACCTTCTTTTTCAATCTTCAAGATAGGTTTTCCTTCAAACTCACTTACTGACACATAATCTTTAGTCAGCAAATAATACTCGGTTTTATCAGGTCCCAACGGGAACATGTGCTGATAGTGGAACGGAGGTGTTGCCATATTGATACTTATTTTAGTTAAAAGTTATTAGTGTGACAAAGGTAGTAACTATTATCGAAATTTTTCCTTAATTAGCGTGAAAACTTTCAAGGAATGTCCTTACCTTTGCCAACTCATTAAAATAACATCACATTATACATGAAAAGATTAGGCAAATTCTTATTTATTACTTCATTACTGTTATGCTTTCTCATCCCTCGAGGATGGACACAAACCCAAGCAAAAAACCAACCGGACAGTATCGAACTCAAACTGAAGGAAATCTACACGAAACGGGAAGTCATGATTCCCATGCGTGACGGAATCAAGCTTTACACCGCTGTCTACGAACCGAAAGACAACAGCAGGCAGCATCCTATCCTGATGCACCGCAGCCCTTACTCTTGTTCCCCATACGGAGAAGGATTTGACCGTCATTTCAGAACTAATCTGAAAAACTATATAGAGCACCGATATATTATCGTCTTCCAAGATGTACGTGGACGACATAAGAGTGAAGGAATATTTATCCAAGTACGCCCTCTCAACAAAAACAAAAAGGGTAAGAAAGATAAAAAGAATATAGACGAAGCTACGGACACATACGATACCATAGAATGGTTGATTCACAACACATATAATAACGGAAATGTAGGAACATGGGGAATCAGTTATGATGGTTTCTATGCCACTATGACAGCCTCCTCCAATCATCCGGCTTTGAAAGCTGTTTCTCCGCAAGCTCCCGTTACTGACTGGTTCCGTGGAGATGACCGTCATCACAACGGAGCCTTCACCCTGCTGCAAACCACTAATTTCCTTCCCAGACTGGAAGGACGCCACATGGGAAAAGGAGTGATGAACCAAATTGTAAAGAATGATGTTTACACAGATTTTCTGGCACTCGGTACCTTTAAGAATGTAGACGACCTGGTACGTGATACCACACAGACATTGTGGAATGATATCAAAAACCATCCTGATTTCGATGATTTCTGGAAAGAGCGCGATGCACGCACCTCCTGTTATAACTTGAAGCCAGCCATATTGGTGGTAGGTGGACTGTATGACTCCGAAGACTGTTACGGAGCCTGGAATCTTTATAAAGCCATCAAAGAGCAATCACCGGACACAGATTTATATCTGACATTCGGTCCTTGGTGGCATGGAGCATGGACAGTACGCGGGTTCCAAGGTTTCGGTTTGCTTTCTATTATCGTACCTGAAACTGCAGGATAAATCAACTCTTTTGTGCGGAAAATCCTCCCATAAAATCAAATTTCATGGTATACTAAGGCAGGACGCTGCGGCAGCTGGCTGCAGCGCATTGCAGCTGAGAAAAAGGAGCAACTATGCTGGAAGATTACAAGAACGCACTGAAGAGCGGCCAGCGCGCCTACCGTGCCTGTGTGGCGCGCGGCCAGTCGCCGTATCTTGCAGTGCTGGACGATATTCTGGTCAATGTGAACATCGTGGCGCAGGAGCCGCTGGGCCTTGTGGAGCTCCCGGCGGAAAGCATCGTCGGAACAAAGACCAGCGGCCGTCACACCGCCTTTGCACCGAACTTTATGCCCCTGCTGGAGCCGGACACCGAGTTTGCAGCCAAGTGGTCGAACCTCTGCGATGCGCATTTGGAAGAGGGCATCCATACGCCCATCATCGCCTACGAGTTCCTGAACAAATTCTATGTGCAGGAAGGCAACAAGCGGGTATCGGTGCTCAAGTATTTTGATGCGGTCAGGATCGCGGGCACGGTCACGCGGCTCATCCCGGAACGGAACGACAGTCTGGAAAACCGTATCTACTACGAATTTCTGGATTTTTACAAGCTCTCCAAGGTCAACGATGTGCATTTCTCCCGTCTGGGAGGTTACGCAAAATTGCAGACGCTGGTGTGCAAGGCAAGCGGTGAAAGCTGGACGGATGATGACCGGCTGAGCTTTTCCGCCTTCTATACCATGTTCCGCCAGCAGTTTCTGGCTCTGGGCGGCGGCGGACTGAATCTGACTGCCGGCGATGCCATGCTGGTGTATCTGTCGGTCTACCGTTACGCGGATGCCTGCGAGAGCACGCCCAGCCAGGTGAAGCAGAATCTGGAAAAGCTGTGGGATAAGGTGAAGGTGCTCACCGAGCCGCAGGCCGTGGCCCTTTCGCTGGAGCCGAAGCAGGGCCCCGGCGAACCGCTGCTGGCAAAGCTGAACATCTTTACAAAGCCCAGTGAGCTGAAGGTGGTGTTCCTGCACGAGCACAACGCCGAAAACAGCGCATGGGTACGCGCCCACGACAAGGGCATCGAAGCACTGCAGCAGGCGTTCCCGGACCGGGTATTCATCACCCGCAAAGAGAACATCGAGCCTGAGGTGGACGCGGAGCAGGTGCTGGAGGATGTGGCTCACGACAATGCCGACGTGTGT